>Ga0265593_1000312_pt1 | contig 29468 bp, 26 predicted proteins | sample saktaG_8_FD_190136 | JGI IMG/M metagenome (GOLD analysis project Ga0265593, IMG submission 190136) | Saline water microbial communities from Sakinaw Lake, British Columbia, Canada - sak_2011_5_24_36m | ecosystem: Environmental > Aquatic > Non-marine Saline and Alkaline > Saline ...
GGGTTAACTGCTTATACTTCTTCAAAAGTGCCTCGTTTCATCTTGCTGGATAAAAAGGGCACTTTAGTGCAGTTAACCTTTATCTCCAGTGACTCTCACTGTTGCACTTATGACTTGAATTGGCGTTTCTTATTGATTCACAAAATATAAATTTGAGACTTTCTATTGGCTTGGCGTATGGTGATAATACCAGTTTGATTGCCGCAGACATAGCCATACATCAAGCAAAAATCAACAATATACCGATTGCTGTTTACAATGAAGATGAAAAAATAAAAAGCCAGTTTCAACGCAATCTTAATATGGCTCACACTATCAAAAAAGCAATACTAAATTCGAAGATTGTATGCCATTTTCAACCGATAGCTTCTTTTAGTCATGGGACCATTGATAAATATGAGACATTGGTTCGAATTGTCAATGAAAACAATGAGCTTGTTTACCCCCTTGAATTTTTAGAGTTAGCCAAAAAAACCAAGCACTATCCTCAAATTACCCGTGAAGTCGTACGACAGGCATGTGAGATATTTTCAAAAAGGAAAGAAGGATTTTCAATCAATCTTTCCAGCAGTGATATAACAGACCGCAGCATCGTCGATTTTATATTAAAAACCATCCTAGAAACAAAAACTGCAGACAGAGTGACATTTGAGATCCTAGAATCTGAAGGGATCGAAAAATTTGATGTAGTCTCCTCGTTTATTGATACCATCAAAGAGCTTGGAGGACGAATTGCTATTGATGATTTTGGCTCAGGGTATTCTAGTTTTGAAAATATCCTTAAGCTCAATATCGATTACATTAAAATAGACGGCTCATTGATTAAGAATATTGACACCAATATGCGTCATGCCATCGTTGTAGAAACCATCGTTGATTTTGCTAAAAAAATTGGTGCTAAGACCATAGCAGAATATGTGTGTAATGAAGAAATCTATGCTAAAACAAAAGAACTTGGAATCGATTATGCGCAAGGTTATTTTATTGGAAAGCCTGACATCCTCCCCTAAAAGGAAGCTTGTCTCTCAAAATCATACTGGATCAGAATACTAATTTCTCATTTGTTTTCGGTGTCTGTTCTTGCGTTGCATCAGGCGTTTGAGAAACATCAGTAAAATTTTCACTTCCGTTTTCATCTGCATTTTTTGATTCCGTATAAACTCCCGCAGGACGGTCAAAATAACGCTTGGTATTGGGATAGATTCGAAACAGATCTTCAGTGTAATAGCGGAATACTTGTCCTGCTGCTCGTCCACCTGTCTCACTGCGTCGCATCGGTGTATTATTATCATTTCCATACCAAACGACCGTCTCTATCGTAGGCGAATATCCGATAAACCATGCATCCACATTCTTATTGGTCGTTCCCGTTTTACCTGCGATCTCTACTCCCGCTACACGTGCTGACGTACCGGTACCCAATGCAACAACATCTTGTAAAATCGATGTCATAAGATAGGTTTGTTCTCGTGTATTAACTTGACGGCGTTTATTTTCATATCGGAACGTCTCCCCTTTTGGGGTAATGACCTGACGGATTAAAATAGGGTTAGTTTGAACCCCTCCACTTGCAAACATCGTATAATATTTTGCCAAATCGTAGGGAGAAAGGCTAATTGTTCCTAAAGCAATCGAGAGATCAGGAGGGAGATTTTCAACAATCCCAAAACGGTGCAAGCCCTCTACTACTTTTCCAAAACCCATATCACTTACCATATTGATCGTTGCGAGGTTACGTGAATAGGTGAGTGCATTGCGGATAGTGACCATCCCTTTGTACTCGTTTTTATAGTTTTTCGGTTTCCACTCTTTCTCTTCCCCATCATCCCCTTTATAGGTGTAGGTACGAGCAATATCGGGGACAAGCGTTGCAGGAGTCATTCCGCTATCAAGTGCAACTTGATAGATAAACGGTTTAAAAGCAGAACCCGGTTGACGCTTAGCCTGAGTGACGCGGTTGTAGGAGCTAATAGAATAATCATACCCTCCGACCATTGCCAAGACTTCCCCTGTATTTGGATCCATACTCATCAATGCACCATTGAGCTGCGTTTGCATATTCTCATCAAGCTCACCCGAATCTTCGGCACGTTTCAAAATCTCATTGCGTCCAGATTGGAGTGCTTTGTAGCCCGCTTCTTGGAGTCTCATATCAATCGTCGTGTAAATTTTATATCCGCCGCTGCGAATATCGGGAAACGCATCACCAAGCTGACGCATAACTTCATCGATGATATAAGGACCTGAATTTTTACTCAACGTATCATTGTAGACATTCGGTCGCTCTTGGGTTGCTTTATCATACGTATCTTGGTCAATCCATCCAAGTTCCAACATCCGCTCGATAATACGGTTGGCACGTCCAAGATTCAACTCATAATTTTTTGTCGGCGCATAAAAATTGGGTCCTTTTGGAAGAGCTACAAGCATTGCCATCTCTTTGAGGGTTAGCTCTTTAAGCGCTTTATGAAAATAACCATCGGATGCCGTTTTAATCCCATAATAGCCATGACCTAAATAAATTTCATTGAAATAACGCTCTAAAATTTGCTCTTTGGTAAGTTCTTGTTCGATACGAATAGCGTATAAAACCTCTTTGAATTTGCGGGTAAAATTCTTATCTCGTGTCAAAAGGGCATTTTTAACGAGCTGTTGCGTAATCGTACTTGCCCCCTCTTTGAGCTTTCCTGCCGTTATGTCTTTAATAATTGCGCGAAAAATCGCATCCGGATTTACCCCGTGGTGTTCAAAAAAGTCAGTATCTTCGATAGCGACTAATGCCTCAATAAGGCGAGGCGGAATGTTCTCAAACGAAACATAATAACGGTGCTCATCACTAAATAAATTGGCAATTTTTTCGCCATTACGATCATACACTTCCGTCGTAAGACGAGGTTTATAGTTGATAAGTCGCTGTGTTTCATACTCAAAACTGTAAATAAGGTATCCCAAATACCCTACGGGTATCATGATGAAAATTCCCAATGTGATCCATAAATTTTTATTCATTCTCTGTCCTATGTTAAACTCTAAATTCTCGTGTTTTAAAATCAGCCTCTATAAGACGGCGTGTGTAGCTATCTTGAGGATTTTGCAAGACGCTGTGCATCTTCCCCTCTTCTATAATTTTGCCCTCTTTAAGGACACAAATATCCTCACAGAACTCCGATGCAACGCCCATGTCATGGGTTACAAAAAGAGTTGAAAATCCCAACCTCTCTTGCAAGGATTTAAGCAAAGTTATCATCACTTTTTTTGCCGCAGGGTCCAATGCCGTCGTGGGTTCATCCAGCAAAAGCAAGGAGGGCAAGCTTGCAAGCGCCATCGCCACAACCACCCGCTGCAGCTGCCCTCCTGAAAGCTCACTGGGATACCGCTCCAATAACGCAATTTCCAACTCAAGCCATCCAAAAATCTCGACTACCCGTTGGCGCGGATAAAACATCTGGTCTTTTATTTTTGTGAGAGGTGAAAGTGCCGTAAACGGATTTTGAGGAACCAGAGATACACTTTTCCCTCTGACCCACTCAAAGTCAGAACGTTTTTGCATTCGAACGTCCAACGTACTGTCCGACATTTCCAAAAGTGCTTTCAGGATCAACGATTTACCGCTGCCGCTTTGCCCCACCAATGCCAGTGAAGTGCGTATTTCAAAAGAACACTCAACAAGCGTCTCATCACCATGGCGAATAATCAACTCATCGATACTAATAGACTTCATCGCGCTATTTTATCCAATTGTGACTAAAACGCTCACACACCCTGCGTAAAGTTTCTTCGTCAATATCCGTACGGGCAATCAAACGAATAATGGCCCTCTTGACAGTCGGCTGACGAATCCCTCCCACACTGATTTTAAACTCTTCTTTGAGGGCGGATTGAATCTCCATCACCGTACGATTATCCCCAATTTCGATAGGGAGAATCAACCCCTCAATCTCAATGCCAAGTATCTCTTTGATGATACGCTGACGCTGGATGATTTTTTCTTTTAACTCACAGACATTTTCTTGAATGTAGTTCAGTGCATGATGCGCCAATGCTGTATCGTATAAGGATGGTGCCGTCGCATAAATAACATTTTTAGCACGGTTTACGAGATATTCGCTGATGTGAGCGGAGGAAAGAACATACGCCCCAAAACTCCCATACGCTTTCCCCAGTGTCCCCATTTTTATCATGTTGTGCGTAGGGGCAATCTCATAAAAATCAAGAATCCCCATAAGATGTTCCCCAATCACACCGCTACTGTGCGCCTCATCGAGAATCACCAAAACATCATGACGTTCACATACTTCTAAAACTGCTCGCGGAAGAATATCTCCCCCCATCGAGTAAATTCCCTCAACGGCGACGATGATTCGTTTTTCAGTTGCTTTTTGTATCGCGTTTTCCAAAGCACTCGCATCATTATGGGTAAAAAATTCTACCCGCCCCTCGCACATCTTCGCACCCATCACACCGCTTGCATGATACTCTTCGTCCATCAGCAGTAAATCGCCTTTACGAACCAACGCTTCCATAAGACCGATGTTCGCATTAAATCCGCTCCCCATCACAATGCCTGCTTCAAAACCGTTTGCCTCGCATAATGCACGCTCAAAATTTTGATGAATGGGATGATAGCCGTTGACGAGCATAGAAGCTTTTGGAGCATGGAAACCATAGTATGAGAGAGTTTTACACGCTTTATCATGAAGCTCACTTAGGTGTGCCAGCCCTAGATAATCGTTCGAACTCATATCAACCAATGTCTCATCGACAATGTTACGCACCCGATAACGTCCGGAGCGTTTTAGGGCCTTAAGCTCATTGGCATAGGGAAAATCCATTACCGTTCTTTCGGTAATTGAGGTATGTACGCACGAATTGCACGGATACGTTCTTCATTGGCAGGGTGAGTTGAGAGAAATGCGGGCGGTTTTTGACCCGATTTAGATAAATGGGACATATTTTCCCAAAAACGGAGAGCTTCTTGCGGATTGTATCCTGCCTTCCACATCAAATACACACCGATTTGATCTGCTTCATCTTCAAACTTTCGGCTGTACGGGAGAATCAGCCCTATTTGTGAAGTGACCCCGTACGCTTGAGCATAAAGATTTTGATATTGGGCAGGAATATTCAAAGCAGTTGCCAATACTTGCGCACCAAGATTACTCGCCATTTGCATCGACATCCGCTCAGCTCCATGACGAGCAAGAGCGTGAGCAATCTCATGTCCCATCACCGCAGCAATTTGATCGTCGTTTTCGGTCACTTTTAAAATCCCTGTGTAAAAAAAGACTTTACCCCCCGGTAAACAAAAGGCATTGAGAGTCGTATCCTCTATAACCGTAAACTCCCACGCAAAATCATCCCGACCGCTAACAGCTGCGATTTTTTTACCGATTCGTTTGATCCGTTCTTGGAGAACTTTATCGGTACTGATTTTTGATGTTTGAACCACTTTTTGTGCTTCGGTAGCCCCCATCGTCATCTCTTCTTGCGGAGATACCATAATAAACTGTGACCGATTCGTCACGGGTGCTGTCCCGCATCCGGCAAACACCAACCCTATCATCAACAATGATTTTAACGTCATCCTATCCTCCTACACAAAAGGTTTAAGCACTTCAACACAAAGCCCCATCGCCGTACTCTCGTATCCTCTGGTTTCGCGAATATACGGTTTACAAAACCCCTCTACCATACACGCACCCGCTTTTCCCCGCCACTCACCGCTTTTCAAATAAGCGTCTACTGCTTCAGAGTCAAAGGTATTAAAAAAATAATGGGTAGAGGAAATATCGAGAAGCTCTAATCGAGGTGTTTTGTAAATCATACACGTGATAATAGCAACCTCACAGCCGCTTTGAGTGGCTAAAATTGCTCTTGCATCGGCTTCGTCTTTGGCTTTACGAAGAATTTTACCCTGTGCAGTCACAACCGTATCGGCAACAAGAAGAGGATAATCGTCGCATCCAAAACGCTCAAAATTAACACGATATTTTCCCAGTGTTGCTTGATAGACAAAATTTTTGGGACAAGAAGAGACAATAGAGTCCTCGTCAAAGTCGAGGGACTCCTGCAGGAAGGGGATGCCCGCTGTGCGAAGTAATTCAGCACGGGTAATGGAAGAAGAGCAAAGGCGTAGCATTAATACGCGTTACGAAGAACTACACCCATAAAAATAGCAATAACACCCAATGTAATATTGACCGGAACCATATATTGAGCAATCGGAGTCAACATTGCTTTAGCGCGTCCCAGATTTTCACCTGATAACGCTTTTTCAGCTTCTTTTCGACGGTACATCATAGCGCCTAAATTAATCGCCATAATCATCCAAATCGCCTCTTTAATATGAACCGTTTGATACAGACTCATCGCATAATCATTGATCACATTACCCATAGCATCCATTGCAGCTGCACGGAATCCAAGCCCTACTGCCATTGTGACAGCAGTTACAATCGAAATAATCGCAAAGGGTGTTACAATGGTAAAAAGACGCTTGAGCGTATGTACTGCTCTCTCCATACGAAGCTTTGGATCTTCGATCATTGCACAGGATTGATGAACGGCAAAACGGATAGCAATCATCCCGCCGACCCAAATCACTGCACTGATAACGTGCAAAAAGATTATCAGCAAACGATAATCAGCAAAAAAATGAACTAAAAATTCTTTCACGCAAGTTCCTTGGTAATATATGCCAATGCAGCTTCAAGTGCTTCATTGATTTTCGCAGGATCTTTTCCACCCGCTTGTGCGAAATCTGGACGTCCGCCACCACCGCCACCGACGATCGGTGCGATAACTTTGACCCAATCTCCCGCTTTTACGGATGAATTTTTGACCCCGCTGGCGAGTAGAACTTTATCGTCTTTGACTTGGAACAACATTACACAAATGGAGTCGTGGGCATTCTTAAGCTCATCAATACGCTCTTTGATATCGCCCATTGAAAGTTCCGCTACAACCACTGCCGTAGTTCCCATCATCGTGACACTAATCTCCTCTTTTGAAGAAGAAGCCAATGCAGTGATTTCCGATTTTAGCGTTTTTACTTGCTCTTTGAGTCGTTCAATCCCTGCCAATACATCACGGTTCTTGACCGATGCTTCAACCTCTTCGAGAAGATGACGATTGGCTTTAAACACATTGTACGCCGCATTTCCACAGACCGCTTCGATACGTCGCACACCCGCACTTACACCGCTTTCTTTGGTGATGATAAATGTTCCGATGGATGCCGTGTTATCGACGTGCGTACCGCCGCAAAACTCCACCGATGCCGTGCCGAAATTGACCACACGAACCGTATCGCCGTATTTTTCACCAAACTGCGCTTTTGCTCCGCTTTTTTTGGCCTCATCAATGCTCATCTCTTTGGTCACACCCTCTAGGGCATGGAGGATATGATAATTGACTTTCTCTTCGATTGCGGCAATCTCTTCGTGCGTCATCGCTTTTGGATGCGAAAAGTCAAAACGCAAACGGTTATGTTCGACCAAAGATCCCGCTTGTGAAATATGCTCTCCTAACAGCTCGTACAACGCCGCATGAAGAAGGTGAGTTGCGGAGTGGTGCTTCGCGATTTCATGACGTGACACATCCACAATCGCGTCTATCGTTTCACCGACCGTTATCGTCTCTTTGACGTCGACATGGGAAAGATTTAATCCGTGGAACTTTTTCGTTTGGGTGACAACGGCTTTATGCGAGAGCATCCCATTATCGCCGCATTGTCCACCACTTTCCGCATAAAATGGTGTTTCTTCGAGAAGCACCCACCCTTTTTGATGTGCATGGAGCTGTTCAACCCGCTCGAAATTCTCACCCAATAACGCTTGAATTTTAACCGGTGCTTTGGTATACGCGTATCCGATAAAGGTATTGACTCCGAATGTTTCCAAAAGCGTTTTAAAATCGCCCTCGACTGCCGTATCTCCCGAACCTTTCCATGCCGCTTTTGCACGAACACGCTGCTCTTTCATTAGCGTTTCAAACGTTTCAGTATCGAGTGCGAGATGTTTCTCTTTGAGCATATCTTCCGTTAAATCCAACGGAAATCCAAACGTGTCGTAAAGTTTAAACGCCACTTCACCGCTAAACGTCTCTTTGGTATTTTTGAGCTCTTCATTAAACAGCTCAATCCCCGATGCGATGGTTTTGAAAAAACGCTCTTCTTCGAGCATGATTTGCTCTTTTAGAACTGAAAGCTTTTCAACGATATACGGATACTGTTTCCCCATAAGTTCCGCTACGGTGTCCGCAATCTCAAACATAAACGGTTTGGTAAAGCCAAGCAAATACCCATGACGAACCGCACGACGTAAAATACGGCGAAGAACATACCCTCGCCCCTCATTCGAGAAGTTTGTCCCTTGTGCAAGCAAGAAGGTAACGGTACGGATATGATCCGCGATAACACGGTACGATGCACCGCTCGCATAATCATACGGCTTGCCGATAAGGGTTTCGACTTTGCGAATAATTGGCATAAACAAGGTTGAATCATAGTTGCTCCGAACCCCTTCGAGTACGGCTACAGCACGCTCCAATCCCATACCGGTATCGATTGATGGTTTCGGCAACGGCTTTAACTCGCCTTTCGCATTACGCTCATACTGCATAAACACGAGGTTCCAGATTTCCAAGAAACGATCCCCATCGCCCCCCATATAATCCTCAGGTCCATTGAAATGTTCCGCACCCTGATCGACAAAAATCTCCGAACACGGACCGCACGGACCCGTATCGCCCATTTGCCAAAAATTGTCTTTGTCACCCAAACGCATAATACGATCTGCGGAAATATGTTTTTTCCACATCTCTTCCGCTTCATCGTCACTTTCATGGACGGTCACCCAGAGTTTATCGACAGGCAATTTCATCACTTGGGTAATAAACTCCCACGCATGCGCAATCGCCTCTTCTTTAAAATAATCGCCGAAACTAAAGTTCCCAAGCATCTCAAAAAACGTATGGTGGCGTGCCGTATGACCGACGTTTTCCAAGTCATTGTGCTTACCGCCTGCACGCAGACACGTTTGTGAGCTGGTCGCTCGCGGATTGGCGGGAGCAGGAATATCGCCCGTAAAAATGGACTTAAACGGAACCATACCGGCATTGGTAAACAACAGCGTTGCGTCATCAGGAACAAGCGGCGAACTCGCCACACGGGTATGGTTTTTTGATTCAAAAAAGGCTAAAAAAGCTTCGCGTACGTCCATCATGGGTTACTCACAGTGTTGATAAAATTGCGCGATTATAGCGAAGAAGGGTTTAATAAAAGAAATTAGAAGGAAAAGAGAAGCTGTATTCCCGCCTTGGCGGGATTAACTACTACGAAAATGCCCGATTCAAAGCACTAAACATCGCCTTGATCGACGCAACCGTAATATCATTATCACAACCGACCCCGAAGAATTTCTCCAGACTTTCTGCTTGGATCTCGATGTAGGCAACCGCTTCTGCACTTGAAAGTTCTCCGCGTGAATGCTCGCTGTACGAAAGAATCTTAAAATTATGCGAATATTCTACCATAAGTGCATTTTTACACGCATCAATCGGACCATTCCCCTGCCCTTCACTTCGAATCGTCTTGCCGTTATGGGTATACTCAAGGATACATTTAGCAGAATGTTCTTTTGCACTTTCCGAAATCACCGAATAATCAACAAACTCTATATCATGAGGTTCACCAAAATAGGTCTTCTCAAAAATCTCTAAGATCTCTTCAGCGGTAAGTTCCCGTCCTGCTTCATCCGTTACTTTTTGAACGATTCCGCCGATTTCAGGGTGCATTTTTTTCGGTAATGAATACTCAAATTTGTCCTCAAGAACATACGCTACCCCACCTTTGCCCGACTGAGAGTTAATACGGATAATCCCCTCGTAATTTCGTCCCACATCCGCAGGATCGATTGGGAGATAAGGAACTTCCCAAAACGCATCCTCTTTACCCTTTTGATATTCCATCCCTTTTTTGATCGCGTCTTGGTGTGAGCCGGAAAACGCGGTATAGACAAGCTCTCCGACATACGGATGACGCTCATGGGTTTTCATAGCAGTACACTCTTCCACCACACGAACGACCGTTTCCAAATCACTGAAATCAAGTTCAGGGTCAACCCCTTGCGTATACATATTAAGTGCCAACGTGATGATGTCCACATTTCCGGTACGCTCGCCGTTTGAAAGCAACGTCCCCTCGACACGATCAGCTCCTGCAAGCAATGCCAATTCTGTTGCTGCGACCGACGTTCCTCGGTCATTGTGAGTGTGCGTCGAAATCAACACGTGCTCGCGGTTGGTCAAATGACGGCTCATCCACTCGATTTGGTCCGCATACACATTCGGCGTTGCCATCTCTACTGTAGCCGGAAGATTAATAACTACTTTACGCTCTGCGCTGATTCCCCAACGATCGGTCACCGCGTTACAAATACGAACAGCATACTCAAGCTCCGTCCCCGTAAAACTCTCCGGCGAATACTCTAGACTGATCTCTCCATCATGTTTTGCCGCACGAGCTTTCACCATATCGACCCCTTCAAGTGCCAATGCGATAATCTCGTCTTGCTCTTTTCCAAAAACGATTTTACGCTGTGCCGTAGAAGTAGAATTATAGAGATGGACAATCGCTTTTTTAACCCCCGCCAACGCTTCAAATGTTTTGTCGATCAAATGCTCACGTGCCTGAACAAGGACTTGTACCGTCACATCATCGGGAATTAATTTTTGTTCCACGAGAGTACGTAAAAAATCAAACTCGACTTTCGACGCGGAAGGAAATCCCACCTCAATCGTTTTAAATCCAAGTTTCAGCAAGAGTGAGAAGAGAGAGAGCTTTTGATCCAAATTCATCGGAGTGATCAATGCTTGGTTTCCGTCGCGAAGATCAACACTGCACCAAATAGGGGCATGCGTGATGGTTTTGGTCGGCCAAATACGATTTGGCAAATCAACTTGTGGATAAGGGCGATATTTGCCCGATGATACATGATTCATAAAAGCTCCTTCTCTTATTGCTCTTGCTTGGTTCAATAAGTGGCGCAATTATAGCAAAAAGGGCTTTGGGTTCATCACCCATCATTATTAAAATTTTATCACCATAAAAAGATTTGCCACAATCATTACAAATTAAGTTTAATCTGACGATAACACATTAAATTAATACCATGGAGCTCAATATGAGACGTAGCGCATTCACCTTAGTAGAGTTGATCTTTACAATCGTTATTATCGGGGTATTGGCAGCCGTTGCTATACCAAACTTTAAAAATCTGAAACAAAATGCAGAAGTAAAAGCCGTAGTTAAAACGACTATTGATACGGCATCAAGTGCTGCTAATGCCGCTGTAAATGCCATTGATTTAGAAGATGGCAATGCATCCGACACCAATCTATCCAAGCTTGTAGATGTTAAAGGTAAAGGTTGGAGCTATGTAAATACACAAGGTCAAGGAACATACACCTACACAGATGTGGCAAATAAGCTGGCTGTTGCACACGTTATTTTTAGCGGAGAAGGTCGTCAAGTGCATTACGATATAAACTGTAGTGCATTCAAAGACAGCATCAGTCAAACTAAGTGCCATTCTGATACCAATACTACTGGCACTCAAATTACAGACATAAATATAACATTCTAAATGAAACCCTCAGCTCATTTTGGTTTTACCCTCGTTGAGCTGATCTTCGTCATCGTCATCATCGGTGTTCTCACTTCGGTGGCGGTTCCTAAATTCAAAAACCTCACCGACAACGCTAAAATCTCCTCCGAACTTGCCACCGCTTCATCAGTCCAAAGTGCACTTGATGCCATTCATGGGGAATGGATTACCAATACGTGTACTTTTAAATGGGGAAATGGACAGGATACTGCGACTGCGGGACAAGAACTCAATGCAAGCGGTTATCCAAATTCACTGGATAATGGTACAGATATTTTTGATCGTATTTTCAAAACAAAAACCAAAGATTGGGCATTAATCACCTGTCCGGTTGTAAATGGCAATATATGTTATCGCGGTCCTGCAAGCTTAAAGGGTGATGCTAATCATAAAGTTACCAACAAACCCAATAGAGATGAATGGTGGGAATACAATATAACGGCAGGGACATTCTCACTTCACGATATACCGTAATCGATTTCACTCACTCCAAACATCATCATTGATTTTCATACCCTATAGGCTATTGCTATGAGTGGTGTGATTAATAGTGAAAAGCTCTTTTACCGATATTAGGTATATATATATTATAATTGTTATTCAGCTAAAAAAGAGGAGATAAATTATGATACGTTTATGGATTTTCATCGCTTTACTCTCTTCCTTGCTCTATTCAGCTACAGTTACAGAAACCGAGCCAAACAACCAAGCCACCCAAGCAAATCCTATCACATTAATACCTGTTTGGCAGAATGCATTGCGGATACTGATAATATTATGATACGTTCAATTTTTACGGAAGTACTTCGTGATATTGAAAGCGGTCAAAGTCTTAGCCGTGCAGTTGTGGGATACCAGCGTCAGCTTGGAACCCTTTCCCTCTCCATGTTTGAATTGGGCGAACAGACAGGAACGCTCAGTAATGCCATCATTAAACTTTCTGAGATTTTACAACAGATCTATGACAATCGTCAAAAACTAAAAAAAGCGACCCGTTATCCTCTCTTTATTTTAATTGCTATGACCATTGCCTTTACCGTCGTTATTACTTTTGTCGTACCGCAATTTCAATCCTTTTTTGAACAATCAGGTATGGAGCTTCCATTTCCAACCAAATTACTCTTATGGACTGAACATGCTATTCGCATCTATGGTCCTTTTATCCTAATTGCTGCTATTATTTTTGCAACAATCTTTAGTATCGCCTACTCTAAAAGTCCCTCTCTTCGACTTAAAACCGATCAGTACATGCTCAAAATTTATGTTGTTGGAAAAGTCACGTATTATGCAATGATTGGTCGATTTATCTATCTTTTCAATATTCTTACCGAAGCTGGTATTCCCATGATTGAAGCACTCCGAATTGCCATGGGGGTAGTTGAAAATGACTACATTCGTAAAGAGCTTCAAAAAATCCCTACCGCTATCGAAGATGGTCGTTCTTTGGCGCAAGGCTTCAATGAAAGTGGCCAATTTGAAGGGATGATTTTACAAATGATTAAAGCCGGAGAAAGTAGCGGATCACTTGGTGTAATGCTAAGTAAAGTGAGTCGTGTGTATAATAACCGTTACAACTATATCATCGAAAATGTCGCCGCACTCATTGAGCCAATTTTAATAGCGGCTATCGCCGGATTTGTATTAGTATTGGCATTAGGTATTTTTTTACCGATGTGGTCAATGGTCGATATTGCAGGATAACCTATGGAACTCGAAACTGGAACTATCACCGTTGCCATTATAAGCACTATAATCCTCTCTTTTGGATTATGGATAATTCATAAAATTACAAATATTTAAAACTTTTTTTCTATCTTTTCAATAATCTTTGTAGCACCATCGGATGCAATCAGTTTTTCCAACACTTCACTTTTAATGCTTATATCACTTATGATAGCTTCTTTGAGCTTTTCCGCCATCCCCTCACACTGACGCTCACACCATCCTGCATTATGGTCGATAACATAGCGAGCATTATGATACTGATGATCCGCTGCTGCACTGGGATAAGGGATATAAAATGCAGGCACTCGCGCAGCACATAGCTCCCACAACGTACTCGCACCAGAACGACTCACGGCAAAATCACTTCGTTCTATGAGTTCCGAAATCTTAGTGGTAAATCCATAAACTTCTGCCTCTACCCCGAGCTGATGATACGCATGACGTACACGTTCCTCTTCCATTGCACCGCATTGATGGATAATAGAAATACCTTTTTCATTGAGCCATGGTGCAATCTCAAGGGCCAAATCGTTAATAAACTTAGCCCCTTGAGAACCACCTAAAAAGATGACTGTTTTTACTTCATATCGAGTACGTGCATTATGAAAATAGGTTTCGCTTACAGGATAATCACAATGATTTTCACCCTCTTCATACGAGCTGTAAAAACCTTTCGCATACGGACGTAAGAGACTGTTGAGTTTTCCTGTCACGGCGTTTTGTTCATGTATGGTGAGTGGAGTGCGTAAAGTAAGCGAGGCGATGGCAGCCGGTGCGGCTGAAAATCCACCGACACTGACTACGGCATCTGCCTCAAAACTACGAATAATGTTTCGTGATTTCAATACAGCTTTAAAAATTTTCCATAATGCAACCAGTTTTCCGAGCCCTTTTTTATTGACTACCCCTGTGGTTTCTAAAAAATGGGTCTCCTCAAATAAAGCACTGCTTCCAAACCATTGACGGTCCTGTCCTGACGTTGAACCGATAAAAAGTACACGATGTCCACGTTCAAGTGCTGCTTGGGCAAGACTTTGCGCAATAACAAGATGACCACCTGTCCCTCCGCCTGTAAAAATGATATTCATTTTTTATCCCCAAATTGATACTTGATTTTTTTAGACAACATTAATACTATCCCTATACCAATCGATGATGCCAACATCGACGAACCACCATAACTCAAAAATGGGACAGAAATACCTTTGATAGGAGTCAATCCGCTTATCCCGTACGCATTGATCATAAAAGCAAACGTGATGAGTAATCCAACGCCCAAGCTAAAAAGATAATAGGTATCATCACTCGAGCGATTGGCGATTTTAAACAATCGATGCAAAATAGCAATAAACAAAAATGTTACCACCAAGACTCCAAAAAATCCAAATTCTTCAGCAATCCCCGCAAGAACAAAGTCGGTATGCACTTCACTCAAAAATCCAAGTTTAAACGTACCATTTCCCAAACCTGTCCCCAAAATACCCCCATTATGGATAGCATTCATCGAGTGCCCGATTTGATATGCCTCTTCTCCGTTGGCAATGCGTAAATGCTTCGCAATGGATTCAGGGAAAAAAGCCAAAATGGTACTTTGTGCCGATGCCCACCACGATAAAATACGGTCAATTCGATGAGGAGCCATCGCAATAAAAATGAGAAAAAATCCCACAGCTCCCGCAATAAGGCTGAGAAAAAAGCGAAAACTGCTCCCTGCAAAAAAGAGCATAAACGCTAAAGTAAGAGATAAAACAACGACCTGACCCAAATCGTTTTGAACCACGGCAATCAAGAACATCACAAAAACAAAAAGTGCGGCATAAGGCCAAAAACGTTTAAATTCTTCCCAAACGCCCATACCGCCATGGTGCCCCAGCTTTCGCGAAAAACTCCATGCTAAAAAATAGACAAATCCGATTTTAAAAAACTCTACAGGAGCCACTGAAAAACCTGCGATTTTTATCCACCGCTTCGCTCCACCCACTTCACTGACCAAAAATGCAGGAAGAAACGGCATTACAAGCATTACAATGATACTGCCCCAAAACAGAGTTAATCCCAAAGGATGAAGCCATTTATCGGGATCTTGCTGTGCAATCGTCCACATCAGCAAAATAGAAATAACTGCAATAAAAAGTTCACGTATTACAAAGTGAAAATTGTTGTACTCAAAAAGGATGACCGTATATGCGGAAAGGGTATATGAACATATAACCCCTATCGTAATGAGTGCAGTGGTTAAAAGAAATAATTTTTTATCAGGCATATTTACTTTACTTGTTTAGTGTATAATTTTGTATAAGTATATCGAGCTTCGTTAAAAGTATCCATAAAGCGAAAGCGGAATGAATTTTGCTTGATAATTCGAAATGTAGTGTAAAGGATGACTAAAAATGGGATTGAATATTTCACGGGCACATGAGCTAATGAAAGAAGCAATGGATTATCGCGCTGCACGTCAAGACATGATTGCAAGCAACATCGCCAATGCCGATACCCCAAACTATCGTCCTCGTGATATCCGTTTCGAAGAAGCATTGGCACAAAAAAGTGCCGAGATTTATGCAGACAAAAGCAATGCATTACAAATGACGCAAACCTCAGGGAAACATCTAAACGGTATAGGTGGTATGAGCGAAACCAAGGCAACCACGTTTTTTCGTGATGGGCACATGGCGCGCAATGATGGGAACAGTGTTGATCTGGACGTAGAAAGTTCAGAGATGGCAAAAAATTCGATGATGTTTAATGCCCTTACTGCCGCGATCAAAAAAGACTCTATGATTTTTAAAAGCGTTATTGACGCATCATCTAAAACATCTTAAGGATTAAACTATGGCATTTTTAGACAGTTTTGACATCAGCGGTTACGGTTTATCCGCACAGCGTGTCCGTGTAAATACCATCAGTTCTAACATTGCCAATGCTCAAACAACCCGAACCGATGAGGGTGGACCCTACCGTCGTCAAGAGGTCGTTTTTAAGGCGATTGATTTTAACAGTGTTTACAACCAAGCATTGGAACGAAGCACCAATCAGTTAGGGTATTCTGATCCGCTTAAAGAAGGATTGGCTGGAATGAAACCAAATCCTGCCATTATGAGTGTCGTTGTGGATAAACTGGTACGGGATGACAAAGCACCTAACATGAAATACGACCCCTCACACCCTGATGCGGATGCCAAAGGATACGTTGCCTACCCCAACATTAATCCTGTCATCGAAATGGCCGATTTAGTCGAAGCAACTCGCTCGTATCAAGCTAACGTTGCAGCATTTGAAAGTGCCAAAAATATAGCCAGCGGTGCGATCAGCATCCTGCAATCATAAGGATAAAATACAATGGCTGACATTCAAGCGATCAAATCACTCTCAACCTCCGATTTACTCAAATCAAAAAGTACGGGAAGTCCTGAGACCAGTAAAACCGATTTTGCTCAAGAGCTTCGCAATGCTTTGGGTAATGTCAACGACATGCAAGTGGACAGTGAACGTGCCATGAGCGACATCGCCACAGGTTCGGTTAAAGATCTTCACCAAGCCGCCATCGCCATCGATAAAGCAGAAATCAGCATGAAACTTATGCTCGAAGTACGTAATAAAGCACTCAATGCTTACAAAGAAATTACACGTACACAAATGTAATGTGGTCGTGTAAGTATTAATGCAAAATTCAAATAAATCTCAAAAAATTCTTGCCCTTTTCGTTGTATTGCTTTTGGGCTTTGCAATATTCCTTGCCGTCATGTTTTACACCGCCGTTCATAATCGTGACATTCCCTCTATTTATTCAGAAGAAAACTCCAAAGCACAGCGCGGAACCATTATCAGTGCCGATGGTTTTCATATCGCCACAACCCAAAAACTTTACAAAGCCGTCGTAAATACCCGAAACATTGATCCGGATAAAACAGAACTCTTTATTCAACTTTTTAGCATCTACAGCGGCATTGATGCAAACGAAGTTCGGGAGCGTCTTCACACCCGCCGAGGTTCCGTAACCCTTAGTTATCACATCGGTCCAAAAGAGGCAATGTATCTCAAAACACTGGCATTCGAACTTCGTAAGCTGAAAGTTTTTATCGAATATGAACTTCCAAACGGTCAACGTGTATTGCAAGGGCTGAACGTTATCGAAAGCGGTGAAGCACGCGAATACCCTTACCAAGATTTACTCACTCCCCTTATCGGGTATCCCCGTAAAATGGAAGAAAATGGCTACACACGTATTTACGGGATCAAAGGTCTTGAAAAGTATTTTGACCAAGAGCTGAATCCTCAACAAAACAAAACTCAACGCGCCATGCGTGATGTCAACGGCTATCTCATTCTCAATAAGCAAAGCGCGATTAAACCTCAGATCAATGGCTTTAGTCTCAAACTTAACATCCCAATTTCATTGCAAGCGCGCGCTGAAGCCATCACAAGCCGAATCAAAGATCAGCTTCAAGCCGATGAGATTATTGCCACCGTCATGGAATCAAAATCGGGGAAAATTCTTACTTTGGCAAGCTCAAACCGTTTTGATCCAAGCCATATTCGCAAAGAAAATTACCCCTCACTCAATACAAATGCCATCGAATACAGCTACGAACCGGGATCAGTTATTAAACCCATCATCTTTGCATTACTGCTTGATCGTCATCTTATCAATCCTTATGATATGGTTAATGGACACAACGGACGCTATACCATGGGACGCAAAACGATTGTGGATGAGCATCCGTTTAGTATGATCAGTGCCGAAGATGTTATCGTACACTCTTCTAATATCGGTATTGCCCAACTTGCCCAAAAACTCAATGGAAGCGAATTTACCGAAGGGCTTGGCCGTTTTGGATTTACCCATTTTAGCGGTGCTGATTTACCGTATGAAAAACGAGGTTCCATCCCAAGTTCCGGACAGCTGAACAATTATCTCTACAAAGCCATTACCGCTTACGGCTATGGGATGCGCGCTAATGCGATGCAAATACTTAAAGCCTTTAACGCCTTTAACAACAGCGGACGCATTGTCAATCCTATGGTAGTTGATTCACTCATCGATGATAACGGGAGGACTATGCCCATGGAAGTCATCGATCCCATTCAGGTCATAACACCGGCAACTGCTGAACGGATGAAGCTAATATTAATCAAAACGGTCAATGAAGGGACAGGAGTTGGTACCATTACTCCGGGTCTTGAAATTGGTGGTAAAACAGGAACTGCACACATTGCCAAAGGAGGTGGGTATACCAACAGCTACCACACCTCATTTGTCGGGTTTGCCAATGATAAAAAGCATACCTATACAATTGGAATTTTCGTCATTAATCCGCGCACCGTCTATTTTGCCTCCATCACTGCCGTCCCCGTTTTCAAAGCGATTGTCGATATGATGGTTGAGGAAAAATACCTTACTCCTGATCCTGCAGCCGTAGCGGCGGCAGCAGAGCATCCTGTTGCAGCGGTTCACTGATTCATCACATCCACACATTATCGATAAGTCGCGTTGTTCCTACACGCGCCGCGACCAAAACAATGGTATCTCCCAGTACCACTTCAGCAATAGACTCAAAAGCACGATTCACAACCGCAACATACTCAACGTCTAGAGGCGCTAAAATAGCCCTCATAGCATGACTTATCTCACTGCTTTTAAGATTCCCCTGCATCACCATTTTAGTTGCTTCCTTGAGAGAAGAAGAGAGCTTTAACGCTTCTTGCCGTTGTTCTTCATTCAGATACACATTACGACTCGAAAGAGCAAGTCCATCCTTCTCGCGCACTGTTTCCATTGCCACTATCTCAACATTCATCCCTAAATTTTTCACCATTTGCGTAATCAAAGCAAGTTGTTGAGCATCTTTTTTGCCGAAATAAGCACGCGTCGGATGAACTGCATTTAAAAGCTTCATCACGACGGTGAGCATTCCATCAAAATGTCCAGGACGAGAAGCTCCCTCGAGAATATACCCACGACCATCAGGTGCTTTAACACTCACTTCATCTTTTTCGTACATTGTCTCAGGATAAAACAGAACATCAACACCACTTAGCTCACAAATTTTAAAATCTGCTTCCTCGCGACGCGGATATTTACTCAAATCTTCCCCAGCTAAAAATTGAGTTGGATTCACATAAATCGAGACAACAACACCATCATTCTCTTTACGTGCCGCTTCAATAAGTGTTCGATGCCCACTGTGCAACGCTCCCATGGTAGGAACAAATCCAATACTGCCCTTCATAGCATCTAGAGCATCTCGTAATTCTTCACGTGAACGTGCAATAATCATTGTTTTAGCCTCATTAGAATATAATCGCAATTATAATACAGTTAGAGGATATTCCTTTATGGATCACTACGAATACACAGAATTATTAAAAACACTAACGATCAAGATGCAAAATATCACGGATGTTGTCCGTCCGAAAGAAATTAATGCTCGACTGGGCGAAATTACCGATTTAGAAAATTCGGATGGATTTTGGAATGACGTCACTAATGCAGGTATTGTCCAAAAAGAAAAAACTCAGCTTGAACGTCGTTTGGGTAAATATTCCAAAACCTATAATATCCTAGGCGATGCTGTGGATTTATATGAAATGGCAAAAGAAGAAGGGGATGAAGAGACGATTGAATCCTTATTTGAAGATGCACCAAAGCTTGAAAATGAGGTTAAACTCATGGAAGTTGAAGTACTTCTCAGCGGTGAACACGACGGACACAATGCCATCGTCACCATCCACCCGGGAGCGGGAGGAACAGAGTCACAAGATTGGGCTTCTATGCTGTTGCGGATGTACACACGCTGGGCAGAACGTCACGATTTTACGGTCGAAATGCTCGACTATCAATCGGGTGAAGAGGCAGGAATCAAAGACGCAGCAATCCTTATTAAAGGGATCAATGTCTACGGTTACCTTAAAAACGAAAACGGCATTCACCGACTTGTGCGTATCAGTCCGTATGATTCTGCCGCCAAACGCCACACGAGTTTCACATCCGTCCTCGTCTCTCCAGAATTGGATGATGACATCGATGTTGAGATCGAAGACCGTGACATCCGTATCGATACTTATCGCGCATCAGGAGCAGGCGGTCAACACGTCAATAAGACCGAATCGGCTATCCGTATTACCCATATCCCAACGGGTATCGTAGTACAGTGTCAAAATGATCGTAGCCAACATAAAAATAAAGCAACCGCGTTTAAAATGTTAAAATCGCGTATCTATGACCTTGAGCTTGCGAAACAAAAGGCTGCCGTTGACGGTGTTGAAAAAAGTGAAAACGGTTGGGGACATCAAATCCGCTCGTACGTCCTAGCACCGTATCAGCAAGTCAAAGATACCCGCTCAGGCATACCTTACTCTAACATCAGTACCATTTTAGATGGCGACATTGATGAAATGATCGAGGGTGTTCTTATTGCTCTTAACCGAAAAGATGAGGAGTAGTTATATAACTACACCTAAGCCAAAATATACGAGAGCTAAGCAATGCAAAATTCCGTTTTAAAAGAGTGTGCGCTCCATGAGCCATGCTCTTACATCAGCGGAAACTCCCAAACCATCCATTATAAAGTCATCCAAGAGTGTACCAAAAAACAATGTGAATCTTTGATACTTCGAGGATGGCGGCGTTTTGGAGCTATGTACTTCCGCCCGATCTGTACCGAATGCACTGCGTGTGAAAGTCTCAAAATCGACGTAGAACATTACGAATTCAGTAAAAGTGAACGCCGTATTTTACGTAAAAATTCTCATCTTACCACCTTTATCCGAACTCCAAGTATTACCAGTGAACACTTAGAACTTTTTTACCGCTATCATGCCTATAAACACAAAACACGCAACTGGGATGCACCTAAAATCGATCCAAAAAATTACCAAGCATCCTTCGTAAACGCTCATGGAGACTTTGGGTATGAACTCCTTTATTTCGAAGGAGATAAACTCATTGCCGTAGATCTTGTCGATATTCTAGAAGAGGGAATCTCGTCACTGTATTGCTACTATGACCCCCACTACTCCAACCTCTCACTGGGTAAATACACCCTGCTTGAACAAATTTCTCTAGCTAAACGCTTAGGGCTAAAATGGATTTATCTGGGATACTATGTCAAAGGATGTCAGAGTTTGGAGTATAAAGCATCGTATTTACCGTCTCTTGAATTAGTAGGAAGACCTGAGGAGGATACTATACCAATATGGAAGCATCAAACATAATCACGAGAAATAAAAAAGTTAGGAAATAAAAAAGAGGAAAAAGAGACCCCGAAGGGGATCTAAGGAGAGTTAACTTAGCTGTTACGCTTTTTGATAATCTCTTCAGCAACGTTACGTGGAACTTCAGCATAGTGATCGAATTCCATAGAATAACTTGCACGTCCTTGAGTTGCAGAACGAAGGTCAGTGGAGTAACCAAACATTTCAGACAATGGAACGAACGCATCAACAATTTTGTTACCAGAACGGTCACCCATGTTGTTAACTTGTCCACGACGACGGTTAAGGTCACCGATAACGTCACCCATGAAGTTTTCAGGTACTTCTACTTCAACTTTCATCATAGGCTCTAGGATCGCTGGGTTTGCTTTACGGCACGCCTCTTTGAATCCCATAGAAGCTGCTAATTTAAACGCCATCTCAGAGGAGTCAACCTCGTGGTATGAACCGTCGTACAATGTAACTTCGATGTCTTCGATAGGATAACCCGCAAGAACACCTTTTTGCATTGCTTCTTTACACCCTTTTTCAACTGCAGGAATATACTCTTTTGGAATAACCCCACCTTTGATATCATTGTTAAAGGTATAACCCGTACCTGGCTCACCTGGCTTAACAATCAAATAAACGTGACCAAATTGTCCGCGTCCTCCTGATTGTTTTGCGTATTTGTACTCTTGTTTTACTTCCGCACGGATTGACTCACGGTAAGCAACTTGTGGAGCACCTACTTCTGCTTCGACTTTGAACTCACGGAACATACGGTCTACTAGGATTTCTAGGTGAAGCTCACCCATTCCTGAGATGATCGTTTGCCCTGTTTCTTCGTCAGTATGAACACGGAAAGATGGATCTTCCGCTGCTAGTTTAGCAAGTGCGATACCCATTTTTTCTTGGTCTGGTTTTGTTTTTGGCTCAACCGCAACCGAGATAACTGGCTCAGGGAAGTGCATACGCTCAAGAACTAAACGCTCACGCTCGTCACACAACGTATCACCTGTTGTTGTATCTTTAAGACCAACAACTGCACCGATTTCACCTGCATAAAGAGATTTGATCTCCTCACGTTTGTTTGCGTGCATTTTTACGATACGTCCGATACGCTCTTTTTTACCTTTGATGGTGTTATATGCGTAGGTACCTGACTCAAGAACACCACGATAAACACGTACGAAAGTAAGTTGTCCTACGAATGGGTCAGTCATAATTTTGAATGCAAGACCCGCAAAAGGGGCATCGTCAGTTGATGCAACTTCTACTTCAACCTCTTCATCATCTTCCATTGTCCCTTTGATAGCCGCAACTTCAAGAGGAGATGGGAGATAATCAACAACCGCATCCAAAAGAGTTTGAACCCCTTTGTTTTTAAACGCAGTACCACATGTCATAGGAATAATTTCCATTTTAAGACATCCAGCTTTGATCCCGCGCATGATTTCTTCGTTGCTAAGCTCACCCTCTTCGAAGAATTTCTCCATCAAAGTATCGTCACCCTCAGCCGCCGCTTCCATCATCTGTGCACGGTATTTATTAGAGATTTCTACCATATCTGCAGGAATTTCTTCCTCATGATAGCTAGAACCCATTGCAGCATCTTCATCCCAAAGGATTGCTTTCATTTTAACAAGGTCAACAATACCTTTAAAGCCCTCTTCAGCACCGATTGGAAGTTGAATAGCAATTGGGTTTGCTTTAAGGCGAAGACGAATTTGTTCTTCTACATTGTAAAAATCAGCACCGGTACGGTCCATTTTATTTACGAAAACCATACGAGGAACCCCGTAACGGTTTGCTTGACGCCAAACTGTTTCAGATTGTGGCTGAACACCGCCTACTGCACAAAATACAGCAACTGCACCATCAAGTACACGCATAGAACGCTCAACTTCAATGGTGAAGTCAACGTGGCCCGGAGTATCGATGATGTTGATTTGCTTGCCTTGCCATTCACATGTTGTTGCAGCAGAAGTGATCGTGATACCACGCTCTTGCTCTTGCTCCATCCAGTCCATAGTGGCAGCACCTTCGTGAACCTCACCGATTTTGTGTGAAACACCCGTGTAGAACAAAATACGCTCTGTAGTGGTTGTTTTACCCGCGTCAATGTGTGCCGCGATACCGATGTTTCTAACGTCTTCTAGTTTATGAGATCTTGCCATGATAATAGCCTTAAAAGTAGTTTTAATGGGGGAAATGATAACCCGATTGGGTTATCAAAAGATTACAGGTGACTATTACCAGCGATAGTGAGCAAACGCTTTATTCGCTTCAGCCATACGGTAAGTATCTTCTTTACGCTTGAATGATGAACCTTTATCGTTGGCAGCATCAAACAATTCATTTGCTAAACGCTCAGCCATTGTGCGCTCATTACGTTTACGTGCAGCATCCGTCAACCAACGGATAGCCAATGAAAGCTGACGAACAGGGCGTACTTCTACTGGAACTTGGTAGGTCGCTCCACCCACACGGCGGCTTTTTACTTCGATTACTGGTTTGATGTTATCAATCGCAGTATTAAATACTTCAATACCTGTTTTTTCACCACGTGCTGCGATGATATCCAAAGCACTGTACATGATTTTTTCAGCAGTACTTTTTTTGCCATCCCACATAAGTTTGTTGATGAACTTTGTCAAAATTTTTGATCCGTGAACCGGGTCAGGCATAATTTCGCGAACGGGCGCTTTTCTTCTTCTCATAATGTTTCCTTCAATTTTAAAAATTTACTCAAAAAACGGTCACTAAAACCGAATCTTGTCGGGTTAGATGATTATTTTTTCACCTTAGCTTTTTTCGTTCCGTATTTAGAACGAGATACTTTACGGTCTTTAACACCCGCTGTATCGAGAGCACCACGTACGATATGGTATTTTACCCCTGGTAAGTCTTTTACACGACCACCACGAACAAGAACGATAGAGTGCTCTTGCAAGTTGTGACCCTCACCACCGATATAACTAATAACTTCAAACCCAGAAGTCAAACGAACTTTAGCAACTTTACGAAGCGCCGAGTTTGGTTTTTTAGGGGTTGTAGTATAGACACGAGTACATACTCCACGACGTTGTGGGCATGACACCAAAGCGGGTGATTTTGATTTTTTCACTACCGCTTGTCGCTCTTTACGAATAAGCTGGTTGATTGTTGGCATACAATCTCCTTGTTTTGAAATGTTCCAGTAGAATCTTAGATCCACCCGTAGGGGACTAATAAACGCGAAATATTACCCGATTATTGATTAAATATAGCTTATTTTAAGGAAGGTTTAAATTGATAGGAAGTGAAAGTAGGTAAAACATCTGCCTCAAGAGAGGCAAAACGTCTATTCGTTAAACATAATAGTTTGGTTTTTATAGATACCGGTTCCGACTGGAATGGTACGTCCGATGATGACGTTTTCTTTAAGATCCGTCAAGTCATCTATTTTTGCTGCTACTGCTGCTTCAGTCAAGACTTTTGTGGTGTCTTGGAACGATGCTGCTGAGATGATCGAGTCAGCACTGACTGCTGCACGAGTGATACCTACGAGGTATGGCTCAGCAATAGCCGGTTCTCCGCCGAGACGAAGAATTTTTTCATTCTCTACTTTAAACTGTACTTTTGAAACAACATCACCTTCGATGAATTTTGTATCACCAGAGCGAAGGATTTTAATCTGACGCAACATCTGAGTAAAGATAACTTCGATGTGTTTGTCTGCGATATTAACCCCTTGACGGCGATATACTTGTTGTACTTCGCTGACCAAATAATTGTACAGTGCTTTAACACCCAAGATTCTCAAAATTTCGTGTGAACTAAGAACACCATCCGTCAAACGCTCACCGGCGTGAACAAACTCGCCTGTGTGTACCATTGCCGTAAGGTTTTTATCGACAAAATACTCTTTGACCATACCGTTTTCAGACGTGATCAAGATACGCTCTTTACCACGAAGCGGTTTACCGAAGCTCACTACCCCGTCAAGTTCTGCAATCAATGCAATCTCTTTAGGTTTACGTGCTTCAAACAACTCAGATACACGAGGAAGACCCCCGGTAATATCGCGTGACTTTTGAAGTGCTTTTGGTGTTCTTGCCAAGATGTCAGCCACTTTTACGTCGGCTCTATCTTGGGCAAAAATTGCCGTTTTCGGTTCAACCGCATAACGGATAATCGTTCCATCATTGGCAGCCAACACGATTGCAGGCTTGTACTCAGGAGCTACGTATTCGTTAATCATCAAACGTGTTTTACCAGTTAGTTCGTCAAATTGCTCTGATGCCGTAACACCCGGGATAATATCTTCAAAAGTAATCACACCATCAGTTTCAGAGATGATAGGATTCGAGTACGGATCCCATTCAGCGATAACGATTGACTCTTCTTGCAGTGGCTTAGCAATGAGGGTATCTACTTTAACCGCTTCATCATCGTTTACTTCGATGACAGATCCGCGTGCAATGTAGTGACGAATCGCTTCACGGTCATCACTGTCAGCAACAACAGCAAATAGCCCTTTAACTTCAACGCTGTACCCTTTTGCAATCTCATGGTGACGCTCTAAATAATCCCCTTTTAGAAGGTAGTATTTAACCGTCCCTTTCTCTTTTGCAAAGATTTTTTGGGTAATCGGTGCACCGTCTTTGACTTGAATCTCAGAAGCGTATGGGATACGGTTAGGGACATTCCATCCATCTTTAATCGTCTCAACGATAGATTCGTCTTCTTTAACCGTTGCGCCATTTTCGTACGGAAGATAAAACTTCCCTTCGATTTTACCGCTAACCCCTGCAAGTTCATTCGGTTTTGCTACTTCATTTTTACGAAGCGTATAACGTTGTGTTTGAGATTCACCCTTAACGCTGACGATAACTTCGTCGTGAATGGTTTGAATATCGATAACACCCGTAAACGGTGCTTTGATTTTTGGTTCAACCAAAAGTACAGCCGCATTACGACGGTTTGCAACGATTTGTTTTCCCTCTTTTGAAAGATACGTTTTCATGTTGTAATAACGGATGAAACCTTCTTTTGTCGCAACAACTTGACGCTCTTCACGTGTACTTGATGCTGTTCCCCCAACGTGGAAGGTACGAAGGGTCAACTGTGTACCCGGCTCCCCGATCGATTGTGCCGCAATGATACCAACCGCTTCACCGCGCTGAACAATGCCACCGCTTCCAAGGTTAAGACCGTAACACAATGCACATACGCCATCAACCGATTTACAGGTTGTCGGAGTACGGATATGTACTGCTTTAATCCCTGCTTCTGCCACTTTAGAGGCTTTGATTTCATCAATCAACGTCCCCTCAGTAAAGAGAATTTCATTGGTAATAGGGTCGATAGCATCTTCAGCCAATACACGTCCGTAAATACGATCTTCAAGTGGCTCAATAAGTTCATTACCCACAGAAATATCGGTAAGTTCAATCCCTTCATGTGTTCCACAATCGTGCTCTACGATTTTCACGTTTTGTGCAACGTCAACAAGCTTACGTGTCAAATAACCCGCATTCGCTGTTTTAAGTGCCGTATCCGCAAGACCTTTACGAGCACCGTGAGTCGAAATAAAGTACTCAAGAACGTTAAGACCTTCTTTAAAGTTGGAGATAATCGGTGTTTCGATGATCGAACCGTCCGGTTTCGCCATCAAACCACGCATACCTGCAAGCTGACGAATCTGAGCCGCAGAACCACGCGCTCCAGAGTCTGCCATCATAAAGATAGAGTTAAATCCGTCTTTATCGCTTTTGACCAAATCCATCATCCCGCCTGCAACGGTATTATTGGTATCTGTCCAAACGTCAATGATTTTATTGTAACGCTCTTGCTCCGTCAATAGACCTGCTTCGAACTGTTTTTGAATCTCTTTGACTTTATTTTTTGACGAAATAATCAATGCTTCTTTCTCTTTAGGGATAATAATATCCGCAATAGAGATAGAAACACCAGACTGAGTCGCGTATTTGAAACCTAAATCTTTAAGATTGTCCAAAAAGCCTGCTGTTACCGCGATACCACCGTGCTTATTGACGTAGTCAACGATAGCATTGATGTTTTTCTTTTTCATTACAACGTTCCAAAGCTCAACCGGAACGAAATCAGGAAGGATTGATTTTAAAATCATTTTTCCTGCGGTTGTATGAATCATACGTCCATCAACACGCGTACGTACTTTTGCGTGTAAATCAAGTGCTTTATGCTCTAGTGCAATCATAACTTCATCAACACAGCTGAAAAGTTTGTTCGAACCCTTCACGTCGTTTTTACCCAATGATAGATAATAAAGACCCAAGACCATATCTTGTGAAGGAGTTGCAATCGCCTTACCGGATGCTGGAAGCAAGATGTTCATGGATGAAAGCATCAAGACTTTACACTCAGCGATCGCTTCAGCACTCAAAGGAATGTGAACCGCCATTTGGTCACCGTCAAAGTCCGCATTGAACGCCGCACAAACAAGAGGGTGCAATTGAATTGCTTTACCATCAATGAGTTTCGGGTGAAACGCTTGGATAGAAAGCTTGTGAAGCGTTGGTGCACGGTTAAGCATGATAGGATACCCATCAACGATTTCCGCCAAACACTCCCATACTTCATTCGTTTTCTCTTCGATCATTTTTTTCGCCGCTTTCACGGTGGTTGCGTACCCTTTATCTTCGAGTTTTGCAATCAAATGAGGTTTGAAAAGCTCCAATGCCATAAGCTTTGGCAATCCGCATTGATCCATACGCAAATTTGGTCCGACAACGATAACTGAACGTCCTGAGAAGTCAACACGTTTACCGAGAAGATTCTGACGGAAACGCCCTTGCTTACCTTTGATAATCTCAGAGAGTGATTTCAATGGGCGTTTGTTCGCACCTTTAACCGCATTTGCACGACGGCCATTGTCAAACAACGCATCAACCGCTTCTTGAAGCATACGTTTTTCATTACGAACAATAATTTCCGGTGCTTCAAGTTCAATAAGACGCTTAAGACGCTGATTACGGTTGATAACACGGCGATAGAGGTCATTGACATCCGATACCGCAAATTTACCACCATCCAAACTGACCAATGGGCGAAGTTCAGGAGGCAATACAGGGAGTGCAGTCAGCATCATCCACGCAGGATTGTTACCTGAATTTAAGAAAGATTCAATAACTTTTAGACGCTTGATAATGGTTTTACGTTTTGCTTCTGAATTGGTTTTTTGAACCTCTTCTTTAAGTGCCGAGAAAAGATCAACAAGATCAAGATCATCTAAGAGATCACGAACTGCTTGTCCACCCATTTCTGCACTAAAACCACTCTCTCCGTAACGCTGAACGAGGGTACGGTATTGCTCTTCATTCAAAACATCGTATTTAAGAACCGGAGAAGTTTGACCGCCGTCGTAACATGCTTCCCCACCTGTTTTTACAATGTATGCTTCGTAATACAATACGCGCTCTAAGTCTTTCATCTTCACACCAAGAAGTGTTCCAATACGGCTAGGAAGTGAACTGACATACCAAATATGTGCTACAGGAGTGACCAAATCGATGTGTCCCATGCGGTTACGACGAACTTTTGAGCTCGTAACTTCAACACCACATTTTTCACACACAACGCCTTTGTAGCGCATTTTTTTGTATTTTCCGCACAAACATTCGTAATCACGAACCGGTCCGAAAATTTTGGCACAAAACAATCCATCGCGCTCAGGTTTGAGGGTACGGTAGTTGATTGTTTCAGGTTTTTTTACTTCACCGTGGCTCCATGAGAGAATTCTCTCAGGACTTGCAAGGCGAAATTGCAATTGTTTAATATCCGTAGGACGGTTATCTTCAGTTACAGCAATTGGTACTAATTTACTCATTGTCATCCACCTCGTCAAAAATCTCAATA
>Ga0265593_1000315_pt1 | contig 29213 bp, 30 predicted proteins | sample saktaG_8_FD_190136 | JGI IMG/M metagenome (GOLD analysis project Ga0265593, IMG submission 190136) | Saline water microbial communities from Sakinaw Lake, British Columbia, Canada - sak_2011_5_24_36m | ecosystem: Environmental > Aquatic > Non-marine Saline and Alkaline > Saline ...
CATCACTGTGTCGAAAATTTAAAATCTTTTGTCCCAGTCCTTCAAGCTCCATGTACTCATCTTTATAGAGCTTAACGGCTTCATTTTTCTCTAAAAAACGAAAATTCATATCCACTTTTTGATCGTACTGCTCTTTCGTCGGATTATCACTTTTTGCCAAATACGACAATATCCCATTCACAAAACGACCAAGCAGTCGAACGTAACGGAGTCGTTTTGCATTTTCTTCTTTTGGTGCGCCCATAGTTCCTCAGTTAACCTTCATTGGTTACAATTATATCTATTATTGACTAAAAGGTTTTTCGATGAACAAATGGCTACTCTCACTACTTTTGGCAACCACAGCCTTGATGGCGGATTATACCGCACAACCGATCGATCAGAAGCTTCTCGATTCTAAAATCAAAATCATTGATATTCGTACTCCTAGTGAATGGAAAACGACAGGAATAGTCAAAGGTTCGATTCCCATCATGTTTTTTGACGAACAAGGGAATTACGATATGAATGCTTTTTTGAGTGAATTGAATAAAAAAGTTTCAAAAGAGGAGCACTTTGCCCTCATTTGCAACAGTGGAAACCGATCAAGAACACTGGGGACTCATTTAGGACAAAAAATGGGATACAACGTTATTGATCTTCAAGGCGGAATTCAATACGCTATCATAAAAAAATTTCCGCTAGAGCCTTACAAACCTAAGCCCTAAATGGTTGGTGGAGGGCTTTATTTGCTTTTATCGTAAAAATTCCAGTAATTCAATATATTCTTTTTCGATTACACTGAGACTCTCAAGCATCTTGATTTCGCCAATCTCTGCATTTTCACTTAAAAACTCTCGTCTCCATTGAATATTATCTTGCAATTCTTTGAGTCCTGTGGTCAAATATTCAACCATTTGCTCAATCTCTGCACCTCGAAGTAACCCCTCTGTATCTGCTTTGTAAAACAATAGAGGGAAATCTCCCATCTCACCTGAGAAACGAAAATCTTCCGCAATATTGTGAATGATCGCTTTAATCCGATCACCCTTAATGACTCGTTTAGACATCTTTTTCTCCTCGATTTTCATTTAGTGATTTTAGTCTTTTTTGGTATAGGAGTTGCTTAGAATAATTATCTATGCCCTAAAAGGTGCACTACTATTTATGGAATCCTTGCAACTCAAAACCAAACTGTTATATTTGCTGCTAAGTGTAGCACTTGGGCTTGTTGTGGTTGGTTTTGTCGGCTATCTTAATCTCCTTACCATGAAAAAAAATGTCGATACACTCTATTTTGGTTCACTCATCCCCCTTGGCGAACTGAACTCCATCAACTCTGCTTACCATCATGAGCTTGAAGCTGGCGTTTACCGATGGAAAGAGGGTCTTATTGAAAATGAAGACTTAGCCCAAAATATCACCTTAGGTCTTGAACACGTCGATCAGATGTGGGCGAGCTATCTCACTCATCACAAACGCCCCGAAGAACTTCCTTACATTCAGTATACCGAACAACAAATCGAAAATATAAAGCGCTATTTTGAGGAGATACGTTCTCTTGCCTTAGACCATACCTCACGATCTGCCATCTCGGTGGTGATTCTCGCAGATAATACCACTTCGATACACAACACCGTCTCTCAACTCGTTTCCTACGAGCTGGCTGCTGCTGGATATGAGCGTTCTATTCTCCTCGCACATCATCAAAACTCTCTTATGCAGCTTGCTGTGATGTTAGGGGTAATTTTACTGGGAGTCATGACCTTTGCATGGCGTATTTTTATGCAAATCGAACAGCAGCAACAACAGCTCCTCGAGTCATCAGAATCCCTAAAACATCTCAATATCAAACTTGAACAAGCCTCTTATACTGACACCCTTACAGGGATTTTCAACCGACGCTATTTCAACCTCGTCTACGAGCGTGAATTTAAACGTGCCCTACGGTCTAATAAATCGATAACGTTTATGATGATCGACATCGACTTTTTCAAACAATACAATGACACCTATGGCCATCTGCAAGGGGATGTTGCCTTGCAAAACGTAGCGCACATGCTCAAGTCATCCTTATTGCGCCCTGGTGATTTTGTCTTTCGTCTAGGGGGAGAAGAGTTTGGAGTTATTCTCACTGAAACCGACTGCCCTAACGCTCGAAAAATGGGAGAAAAATTAAGATTAAACATTGAGTCGCTTAACATGGAGCACAAAGGAAATAAAAACAATGGTCTACTCACCATATCGACAGGAGCTATCTGTATCGTACCCACCGAGTCAATGAGCAACGAATCCATTCTACACAGTGTCGATACCAATCTCTATGCGGCAAAAGAACGAGGACGCAATACAGTTGTGTTTTCTACTACGTTATGATTTCGGATTTTTAAACCTAAATCCCAACTTTTCCAACTGCTCACGCACTTTTGGGGAAATATCTCCTTGAAACTCCATCCATCCCTCTTTATAAGCACCACCGCAAGCAAGGGATTTTTTCAAGACAGAAAGAGTTTTTTGGCTATCTGTGTCACTGAGACTAAAAGGTCCGACAAGGGTCACGATTTTCCCCTTACGCTTCTCTTTTTGAAAGACTAATCGGTGTGCTGAGGGTTCTAATAAGGTGATTTCAGGAGACATTTTTTCTTCTTCCATCTTCCATCCCTCGCCCCAAGATGCCCCTATGTCTAAAGAGAGTTTTTCACCCTTCGCCATGCGAATCTCCTATATAAAGAAAACGCTTCGTCCCATCTTCAAGCACTCCATCGAACATCTCAAGCGGCCGCACCCACAATCCTCGTTCACCATACAGCGCACGATACACAACCAGCACTTCTTCAGTCTCTGAGTGCTTCGCCACACCCGTCACTTCATACTCATTCCCTTTATAATGACGGTATCTCCCCTCTTTAAGCACGCACTACCTTTTGTACTAAGGCACTCACACCTTCTGCCTCTAGTTTGCCACTGTTCGCCATCATCAATATAGGATTCATGCAGTAGAGGTTGTTATCGTAAACGACAACGGTGATCTCATCCCCTTCTTGAAGAAAATTGGTTTCACCAAAATGGGTATAACGGGTCGCACCGATACTTATGATTGCTTGCTTGGGAAAATTGGCTTCTTTTAGATAGTCACTGATAGGTTCTAGCGGTCCCATATCTTTTTGAGTATTCATTTGGTTGCTCATCCACTCAATGAGCTTATCGTAAAAATAGCTATACCCCGTGAGCTCAACATCTTCACCATAACGCATGAGCATACCGTCACGTCGTAAAAAGGAGGCAATCCGATAGCTGTCCATCACTCCGCCACGAGCAAAATTATCAATAGGGATAAGTGTGTCTGATAATCCTTTAGAGCACTCTCCCCAGTTTTTTTTGTGGCTGATTTTAGAAGCACCCTCGACACGAAGAGAACAGTCATTGTAGGCACCAAAAAATTTTGGAAGAATAGAGGTAATATTGCCAAGGATATCGTAGGTTAAATCACAGACAAGTGCCACTTCCGGCTCAATTTGAACATTGCAGGGATTCTCAGGAAGGATGAGTGTGTCGCAGCTGAGAGGATACGTCCCTAAAAAATCGGTACGGTTAGGGATATAAAAAGGGAACATCCCTTTGGGACCATTTGGGTCATCGGTGAGGACATCTTTAAAATCTGCACTCTCACCTGCTTGCTCTAGGTGAAGGGCAAAATTTCCGGCAACGCCGAAGCCTACATACTCTTTATAATTCGCCACTTGCTTTTGCCTCAGCAAACTCTTCGTACGAACCTTTGAAATCGATGTACGTTCCATCGAGGTGTAACTCAATAATACGATCTGCAAATGCGTCAAGAAGCTCACGGTCATGGCTCACACAAATAACATTGCCTTCAAAGTCCAGCAATGCTTCACCCAGTGCGATAATCGCTTCAAGGTCAAGGTGATTGGTAGGCTCATCCAGTACGAGGAAATTTCCCCCCTCAAGCATCATCTTCGAGAGCATCATGCGATGTTTTTCTCCCCCTGAAATCTTCTCGACACTTTTCTCTTGCTGTTCGCCATTAAAAAGCATGCGCCCAAGACAGTTGCGGATCTCTGAAATCTCACGCTTAGGATCAAATCCGCGAAGCCAGTCATACAGTGTTCCGTCACCTTTGATCTTATCCGTCGTATCTTGTGGGAAATAACTGTATTCAATCGTCGCACCCCATGTAACAGTTCCAGAAGTAGGCTTCATCTCTTCCATAAGAATCTTACACAAGGTTGATTTACCGGCACCATTGGCACCGATAACTGCGATTTTTTCGCCCGGAGCGACAAGAATATCAAAATCACGCAAGACATTCAAATCGCCATAACTGTGAGAGATATTCGCCACACGTAACGCTTCATCACCCATTTGACGCTTTGCCTTAAAGACGATGCTTGGGTCACGACGGCTTGAGGGCTTGATGTCATCAATAGTCAACTTATCAAGCTGTTTTTGACGGGAGGTTGCTTGTTTGGCTTTAGAGGCATTCGCCGAGAAACGACGAACGAACGCTTCTAGCTGCTCTTTTTCTTTTACCTTTTTATCCCGATCGAGCTGCATTTGATTTGCCATAACGGTAGAGGCTAAATACCAATCGTCATACGTTCCTGTAAACTCACGGATTTTTTGAAAATCGACATCGAGGATATTGGTCACAACCGCATTGATAAAGTGACGGTCATGGGAAACGATGACCAATGTCCCCTCATGGCGCTGAAGTTCACGCTCCAACCATCCGATCGTCTCAATATCCAAGTTATTCGTCGGCTCATCGAGAAATAAAACATCCGGTTTTGGATAAAGAACTTGCGCTAACAAGACTTTGAATTTTTCCGATGAAGGGAGAGTAGACATAAGTTCTTGATGAAATTCAGCACCAATCCCTACGGTTTCCAAAATTTTTGCAATTTGAACATCGTATTCATACGTCGGATCTTCTTCAACCGAAATCATCTCAAGTTCTGCAATACGATCATTGGTCGCATCATCCTCAAAATCACCATTCGCGTATAAATGCTCTTTTTCTTTGATAGCATCATAAAGACGTTTATTCCCGAATAAAACGGTATCAGCAATGGTAAAATCTTCATACGCAAACTGATTTTGCCCTAAAATACCTACTTTAAGTCCCGGCTCAATAGAGACGTCACCCTCGTAGTCTTTAATCTTACCGCTAAGAATATTTAAAAACGTTGTTTTTCCTGCGCCATTTGCGCCAATAAGACCGTAACGCTTGTTGCGGTCAAGCTTGAGGTTAATCCCCTCAAACAAAATCCGGCTTCCAAAACGCATTGTTAATTTTGTAACTTGTACCATAAATGTGTGCTCTCACTTTTGCTAGTGTATTAATGGCGCGATTATATCTAAGCGCAAATAAGAAGATGCTTTTATGCTATATATAGCTCTGGAATTCACAATTTGAACCATCATTAAGTATTATTCTTTGTGATTTTACGAGTTGTTCACCTTTTTTAACATTAGCCTAAGATTGGAGCGGATAAAATAAGACCTAAGGATTATGCTGGTTATAGTTCGATTTTTCTCACGGAGCACAATGTGGTACAAATTTATGTCGGGAATATCCCATACGGCAAAGATGAAAATGATCTTAAAGATCTTTTTGGACAATATGGTGAAGTTAGTTCAGTTAAATTCGTTAATGATAAAGAAACAGGACGTTTTCGTGGTTTCGGTTTTGTTGAAATGGTAAACCAAGAAGAAGCCAACAAGGCAATTACTGCACTTGAAAATAGCGATTTTGGCGGACGCACTCTTCGCGTAAATGAAGCACGTCCACGTGCTCCACGCCCTCCACGTGAGCGTAACAATAACTGGTAAAAGATACTGAAGCTCATTTTTGAGCTTCACTTTAACTCTCTTTCTCTTTCTTTACTCTTATTCACAACTATTTTAAACTATGGACATACAATGACATTTACTTTGACCGATGAATACATCGAACTTACCAAATTATTAAAAGTTTTAGACCTCGTAGATTCAGGCGGACAAGCCAAGCTGCTAGTAGAAGAAGGACACGTTAAACGAAACGGAGAAGTCGAAACACGCAAGCGTGCTAAAATCCTCCGTGGAGAACAGATTCAAATTGGGGATGTCATTATCACAATCAATTGATTATTAATGGACTTTTAACTATAATTGCCCATCTTAAATACGCATGTAGACCAAAAAGGTTTCGTAATCCATGAAAAATAAAAAAATGATGGTCGTTGGCTTTATCAGTGCAGTCGCGCTTAGTCTTGCTTTGTCTACGTCTTTAATCGCCAAAAGTGATGCCCAGCCCCTTCCTTCAGATGCTTCTAACGAAGCCTCACGTCTCCAATCTTTGGCAAAATTCACCAAGGTTCTTAGCATCGTAGAGCAATACAATGTTGATGGTCTTGGAGTGGATCAGCTTATTGACAAATCACTGCAGGGACTTCTTTCCAATCTTGATGCCCATTCAAATTTTTTGGACAAAAAAAGCTTTGAATCTCTCAAAAGCCAAACCGATGGTGAATTTGGCGGACTAGGAATTACCGTAGGAATGAGGGAAAATGCTCTTACTGTCATCTCCCCGATCGAAGGGACTCCTGCCGATAAAGCAGGAATCAAAGCAGGTGATATCATCCTCAAAATCAATGACAAATCGACCCTCAGCATGACCATCGATGATGCAGTAGGGCTTATGCGCGGTACTCCAAAAACACCGATTGATTTAACGATTGTTCGCAAAGGTGCAGGCGAACCACTCAAATTTCACATTATTCGGGACATCATCACTGTCGAATCCGTCTATGCTCGTACCATTGATGACAATATCCTTTATATTCGTGTCACCAGTTTTGATAAAAAAGTGGCAAATGATGTCAGAAGCGCAATCAAAAAGCATGCAGCTAAAAGTCAAGGTATAATCCTCGATCTACGTAATAATCCGGGTGGATTGCTCGATCAAGCGGTTGAACTCACCGATTTGTTTGTGGATGAAGGGGTAATCGTCTCACAAAAAGGGCGCAATAAGAGCGATGACATCAGCTACAGTGCAACTAAAAAAGCAACTGTGACGCACCTTCCGCTTGTCGTCCTTGTCAATGAGGGTTCTGCCAGTGCTTCTGAAATTGTCAGCGGTGCAATACAAGATTTGAAACTCGGTGTCATCGTCGGAACCAAAACATTTGGAAAAGGTTCTGTACAAGTTGTCATGCCCATTAGCGATGCTGAAGCCATCAAACTTACTATCGCTCGCTACTATCTTCCTAGCGGACGCACTATCCAAGCGGTAGGTGTTATTCCTGATGTTGAAGTCGATGCCGGAGAAATCAAAAAGCACGAAAACAATTTTGATATTAAAGAAGCCGATTTAAAAAAACACCTCGAAGGTGAACTTCAAAAAACCAATGGAATGGTAGACGTTACAGAAGTTAATGCTACCAATAAAACGATCATTACAAAAGCTCAACTCACAAAAGATATGCAACTCAAAGAGGGTGTCGGTATCCTCAAAGCTCTCATCATAGTTAAAGGAAAATAGTCATGGAAAAACGCGAACTCATTTACGAAGGAAAGGCAAAACGCCTTTTTAATACCGACGATGCCAACTTGGTTATCGCAGAATTTAAAGATGATTTGACTGCATTTAATGGTGCCAAAAAAGACAGTGAAGCGGGCAAAGGGGCGTTGAATAATAAAATTTCAACCGAACTTTTTAAAATGCTTGCACAAAATGGGGTTGAGTCTCATTTTGTTGAGATGCTCGATGATACGAACATGCTGTGTAAAAAAGTCGATATTATCCTTATCGAAGTCATTGTCCGCAATGTTGCAACAGGGAGTCTAAGCAAAAACCTCGGCATTGCCGACGGTACGATACTCCCTTTTACCTTGGTTGAATTTGACTATAAAAATGATGCACTTGGTGATCCAAAACTGAACGATCAACACTGCTTGATCCTTAATTTGGTCAAAAATGAAGCGGAACTCGATCAACTACGCGCCATGGCACGTCAAGTCAACGATATTTTACGCCCTTACTTTCATGCACGTGGGTTAAATCTTGTCGACTTCAAGCTCGAATTTGGTCGTGATGAAAATGGTAAAATTATCCTTGCGGATGAGATCAGTCCTGACAACTGCCGTTTTTGGGATTTAGAGACGGGTGACAAAATGGACAAAGACCGTTTTCGTCAAGGTATGGGTGGACTAAAAGTTGCCTATGAAGAAGTATTAAATAGAATTTTGGGGTAATCATGAAAGCAATTGTCAATGTATTTTTAAAAAATGGAGTCCTAGACTCTCAGGGAAAAGCGGTTTTACACGCACTTAGCGGTCATGGTTTTGAAAGTGTTCATGATGTTCGTGTCGGTAAGCAAATCATCATTGAGATGGACGAAAATGATAGTGCTACGGCAAAAGAAAAAGTTGCCCACATGTGTGAGGAACTTTTGGCCAATACCGTTATCGAAGATTATGAGATTGAGATTATTTCATGAGTGCAAAAATAAAAGTAGGTATCGTACAGTTTCCAGGAACCAACTGTGAATACGATACGCAACACGCATTTGATGCACTGGGGTGCGAAACTGTCATTTTGTGGCACAAAGAAGATGCTATTCCTGATGGAACCGATCTAGTCGTAGTTGCGGGTGGATTTAGCTATGGAGACTATCTCCGCAGTGGTGCCATTGCCAAAATGTCCCCTATTATGAAAGCACTTAAAAACTACGCCAATAATGGTGGAAAAGTACTTGGGATTTGCAACGGATTTCAAGTTTTAACCGAGACAGGGCTTCTTCCTGGTGCGCTAAAGCGTAATGAAGGGCTCCATTTTATCTCTCGCCATCATCATCTTAAAGTCATCTCTAATGACAATACGTTTTTACGTCATTGCGAGACGAATGAAGTGGTTAACATTCCTATTGCTCATCATGATGGAAACTATTACATTGATTCAGAAGGTCTAAAAGAACTTTATGCCAATCATCAAGTATTATTGCAATATACCGATGAAAATGGAAATATTGATAACCCAAACGGCTCAATTGAGAGTATTGCAGGTATTTGCAATGTTGCCAAAAATGTGTTTGGATTGATGCCTCACCCTGAACGGGCGATGGAATCATTACTGGGGAGCAATGACGGTCGTCGAATGCTTGAGGGCTTTTTATCCGCTTGAAAAAATTATTCTTTATCTTAGTGTCCCTTTTTGGATTACTCTGGGCTGAGCCATCGGTCTTAAATGGACCTCTCCAAGAAACGCAGCCTTCTCAGACTCAAGATGCAACAGAACAAAGCGGTATTGATGCCTTATTTTCCAATGCGACTAAAGGCAACGGTACTGGTGTTGTCTTAGAGCGTGCTAATACTCCTTCTCATCTCTATATCGGTGAAATTTTTCCTTTGACATTAAAACTCACTCCAACCGAAATTGCTTCAGGAAATATTGAGTACACCGTGCAAGGCGAAGAAGGTATCCGGATTTTTAGCCAGACTCCAGCTAGAAGCGTTAAAGGGGATGCAGTTTATGACACCTTTTATTTTCTTGTTCAATCCAACACAATACGTCTTCCAGACATCACAGCAACAGCCACTTCCACTGGAGCACTCTCCAATGTCCTAACAGGAATGTCGCTTAATGCTTCTCCTCTCAACCCTCCTGCAACGTATGCCAACGTCTTAGCAGATTCATTTAAAGTCATCGACTACAAAACAACAGCATACAATCAAGAGAGCAATATTGTTGTGTTTACCGTCAAAGCAACGCGCTGTAATATCGCAACATTTGCACTTGTCAATGCAATCAAACAAGGATTCGAGTCGAAGTTCCCGAATGTTGAGGAATCAACGATGACGTACTACGCCATTATTCCTAACAGCGAACAAGCTCTTGAGTTTACCATCTTTAATCTCAAAAAAAATCGTTATGAATCCATCAGTATCCCCATTGTTGTCGATGATGATGCTGTATCGACACAAAGTGATCTATCTCCTACAGATGCACGCCATACTGAACTCAAAGTGGGAGCTGCTGCAATTTTTGGGGTGATTTTTATCTCACTATTTTACTGGAGACGCTCCAAGTGGTATTTGTATGCCTCTGTTCTTCCTCTTTTTTATGTGATTTTTGCACTTCTTCCAAACTCAAGCGTATGTGTGAAAAAGAGTGCACCTGTTTATCTTTTACCGATTAAGCACGGAACAATTTTTGAAACAACCCCTGAAGAAGAGAAGCTCGAAGTCGAAAATACCGTAGGCGAGTTTAAAAAAGTTCATTTACAAAATAATAAAATAGGCTGGGTGCATGAGCACGATCTTTGCTCGAATTAAATGGCTTTATGCCGTAGTCATTATCTTCACTGGTATGACACTTATGATTGTTACTTTTTATCTCCTCCCCAAACCTTATGCCGTTAAACTTTCGGCATGGTTTATCCGCATACTTGTTTTTGTCCCTGTCCGTATCAAAGGAACTCCTGACCCTGATGCCCAAATGTATCTTGTCAACCATCAAAGTGATATTGATATTGGCATTATGGAGACCATTACCTCTAAAGATTTGGCATGGGTAGCAAAAAAAGAACTTTTTGAAATTCCATTTTTTGGTCTTGTTGTCCGATTGCCTAAAGATATTGCCCTCGAACGCGAAAGTAAAACTGCTCTGGTAAAACTCATCAAAGATTGTAAAGACCGACTCGATCAGGGACGGGTTGTGACTATTTTTCCAGAAGGAACTCGTACTGAGAGCGGCAAGATGAAACCGTTCAAAGCAGGAGCCAAAATGGTTGCAGATAAATTTTCTTTAAAAGTTCAGCCTGTCGTCTTAATAGCGACAGCATGGCATTTTAGTAATAAACAACGTCATTTCCGCTCCGGTACCATTACTGCTGTTTATTTGGACTCTTTTCTAGCAGACAGAGAAAATCCCCAATGGCTCAATGAGACCCATACTAACATGCAAAAGGTTTACAATGATGAGCTGGCAAACAATACTCGCTATCGGTAGCGGAGCTTTTTTAGGAGCGGTTCTTCGTGCCTATATGAACGGTGTCGTTAATCACCATTTTCCGCATACCCTCCCCTTTGGAACTATGTCGGTCAATCTTATCGGCAGTTTTATTATCGGAGTTCTTTTCGCATATTTCAGCTACACAACTTTTTTTAGCGTACAAGCCAAATCGTTTTTAACGACCGGATTTTTAGGGGGGCTTACCACTTATTCTACTTTTGCAATGGAAACTGTATTTTTACTCGGTGGAGGAAACCTATTGATGGCAGGGCTAAATATGGCACTGAATACGTTTGGTACCGTTGCCATGGCAGCATCTGGGTACTATTTATTTCGACAATGGTTAAGCTAGGATAACAATCTCATTCGCACACCATTGCGCCAAATTATGATCATGGGTAATCAGCAATACCCCCATCCCCTCTAAATGCTCCACAATCAGCTTCATAATATCGAGCTGATTGAGATTATCCAATGCCGATGTCGGTTCATCGAGAAGTAAAAGCTGCGGCTTCATAAGCAGTGCACGTAAAATCGAGCACCGTTGCAATTGTCCACCGGAAAGTTTATGAGGCAGAACATCTAAATACGACTCCTCCAACCCCATTTGAGATAATAAATTTTCGTACCCCTCTATCGATGTTACATCTGCTATTTGTTCACGAATCGTATAGGAGGGATGAAATGAGCTGTAGGGGTCTTGAAATACTTGCGAGAGTGATGATACTTTTATTGCCCCCTTTTGAGGCTTTAAGCGACCCAAAATAAGCTCAAATAATGTTGATTTTCCCACACCACTAGGACCTACAATCGCTTTGATCTCCCCTTGCTTCAAAGTAAGAGAGAAATCATCAAAAATCTTTTTTTCATGCGAGTATCCAAACTGAAGATTTTCGATTTCTAAAATATTTTGGCTCAACGAATCTGACCTTTTCCATACACTTTGTATTTATACGTCGTCAGTCCCTCGACACCCATCGGTCCACGAGCATGAAGTTTGTTGGTACTAATCCCCACTTCTGCCCCAAAACCAAACGCTCCCCCATCGGTAAAGCGCGTTGAAGCATTAACATAGACCGCCGCCGCATCAATCGCATCCATAAAACGCTCTGCGATCGTGATACTCTCTGTTATGATCGCTTCTGAGTGTCCAGAACCAAAACGAACGATATGACTAATCGCCCCCTCTACTCCATCCACAACCCGAATATTCAAAATATTGGCCAAATATTCCGTATCAAAATCCTCTTCGGAAGCTTCAGCTACACTAATCACCTCACGCGTTAAATCGCAACCTTTAAGCTGTGTGTGTGCACGATCAAACGCTTCTTTAAACAATGGCAAGACACTTGGTGCGATGGCATTGTCGATAAGCAACGTCTCCATCGAATTGCACACTCCCGGGCGCTGCACTTTGGCATTGAGAGCAATAGCAATAGCATTCTCAATATTTGCTTCACGATCAATGTAAGTATGACACAACCCTTTGTCATGTTTGACGACAGGGACACTGGAGTTTTGACTCACATACCGAATCAGCCCCTCACCGCCGCGTGGAACGATAAGATCTACATAACGATCCATCTTGATAAGCTTTGCTACCCCTTCACGTGACGAATCAGGCAAGAGTGCAATCAGCTCTTTTGGAAGATTATTACGGGTCAAAACCACTTGCAATGCTTCTGCAATCGAAATATTGGAAAGCTCTGCTTCCTTTCCCCCTTTTAAGACACACCCATTGGAACTCTTAAAACATAATGCTGCCGTATCCGAAGTGACATTCGGGCGTGATTCATAGATAATTCCAATGACACCGATAGGTATACTCACTTTTTCAATTTTGAGTCCTGCTTCCGTCACCCACCCCTCAATCACACGACCAATGGGATCTTTAAGCGCAGCAATCTCTTCAATCGCAATCGCCATCGCATCAATACGCTTTTCGTCAAGCATCAAACGCTCTTTGAGAGAAGAGGCTAAATTTTCCTCTTCGGCACGCTTCATATCCAAAAAATTAGCTTCGATGATACTCATCGTATTGGCACGCAGACTTTGCGCCATCTCACGTAAGATACGATTTCGTTCACTTCCGCTCATGGTGGCTAGAATACGACTTGCTGATTTAGCTTTTTCTAAAAATTGTTCCATATAAAATCCTTAGTCTATTTTACGTTACATTATTTCATTGTGCAACACTGCTGAAAGTTGCTCAAAATCTTTACTCTCGACCAAGTGTTCAAGTGTCGTAATAATATCGCTTTTTTTAAAATTTTTACAAGTTTTGCTTTTGCCTCATCAAACGTTGTAAAAGATGCCAAAATAACCTTATGCCCTTGTGCTTCATTGCTCCATTGTCACTTCAAAAGTATTGACCTTCTCCATTACGTGCTGTATTAAAGGCTCTATTATCTCATATTTCAACCCTTTAGCGGTCAAAAATAGCTCTATTGCCTCCATATCAAAAAGCTCAATGGATCGAACCAAGTCAAGTAATTCTCCATAAAATCCTATCCCGTCTAACACAGCATCCTCAATCTCTGCAGTGATATTGAGCTTCGAGAGTACATCACTCTGAGGCATATGAAAAAGTAAATGAATGAGCGAAAGCATCCCTGTAAAATAGGCTTTTGAGACATCCTCTTTAGAGGCTCTTGGATTCAGTATACTCACCAAAGCAGACATCATTTCTGTGCGATTCACTACCATCAGCAACAAAGGAGCTCTTTGCGGGGTTTGACTTTGTACATCTGAAAACATCATCAGCATAATCCAATTTGAAATCGGGTCACGTCCCATCAACGTTAGAACTTGCTTAATCGATGAAACCGGATTTTTGAGTGCAAAAGCAGCTGAATTGATAAAACGAAGGAGTTTTAGACTAATGGCATGGTTGCTTTGAAACGCATCGACAAGTTCAGGTATCTCACTTTCACTTTGTATGAGATTCCATAACTGAAAAATCCCCTCCTGCTCGGGAGAAAATGAAGCATTTTTAATAATATTCGGTTCGGAAATAAAGTAGCCTTGAAAAGCATCAAATTCCATCGATAGACACAACTCATACATCTCATGTGTCTCTATTTTGGTACCGATCACCTGAATTCCAACCTCATGAAGAAGTGGGATAGTACGTCTTAGCTGAGATAAATCACTGCGAGAAGCATCAATTTTCAGATAACTCAAAAAAGGTAAAATTAACGCATACTTTTGAATTGTCTCATCATTATATATACATTCATTGAGTGCAAAAAAGTACCCCTGCGCCTTTAACGAGAGCATTCTTTGGACAAGCGCTTCGTCGATTACCGTATCTGCAAAGAGTGAATAAACAACTTTTTCATATGGAAGCAAATCGATAACATCATAATCAAGAAACTCTCGGTTCACTCGGATAAACCCGATATGTTTACCTAAAACGCTCTCCATTGATACCAATAAATTACTAATAACAGCAGCCGTAAATCCATTGTCATCGCTGTGTCCTGATTCACGATAAAGTAAATCGTATGCAATAATTTTGGCTTTAGCATTGATAATAGGCTGACGTCCGAGGTATCTATCACTCATATGTGTCCAAAATAGTTAATTATAAAGATTATAACAAAGGTTGACTGGAGTTATCTAAAAGGGGAGGTATTCTCTAATATCTTGCTTTAATCTATCTAGATGAATCTTATACTGATCAAAAAGGCTAAAGTAGCTCTGTTCGTGAGTGTCACTGAGGGCTAGTTTCATGTTTGAAGCAATTTCACCGAGCGGGTGCGCTCCGATATTTTCAGCTACACCGATAATATCAAGCAGCAATGCATCAGCAGCTTGAAAATTATTAGAGCGTAAAAGTTCTCCTAACGCATCAGAAGAATTGCCATAGTCACTCATAAGCTCTGCTAAGATTTCACGGTAGAAATCCTCATCTCCAGCACACGTTTGAAGTCCTTTGTCCACATCTAAATTTTTTCTCATTACAGCTTCTGTAGGCTCGCTTATAGGAGTTTCTTTGCCTGTATACGCATAGATGATTTTATATAAAGATTCCATCCTCAGAGGCTTTTCTAGCTGTTCAGACATTCCTGCATTCTTCATTTTTTGTATGTCATCTGATGCAGTGTCTCCACTAAGCGCTACTACTAAAATGTGATCGTACTTAGGATTTTCTCGAATAATGCGTGTTGCTTGAAAACCATCGACTCTTGGCATGTGGGCATCCATTAAAATCATCAAAAAATTGGTATCATTTTTAAGTATATCTAGCGCTTCCTGCCCATCATTGGCCATAACTAGCTCTATTCCGCTTCCAGCCAAAAGACCCAAAAGAACTTTTTGGTTAATGATGTTATCTTCTGCAACCAATATTCTCTCACCAGCGAATTCAGAAAAATTTTGTTTTGTAATTTTTCCATGCTCCGGAACAGATCGTTTTTGAATTGTCTTGTCACTTTTTCTTCTACTCGTTACGTCTTTATCTTCAAAAGTCGGTGCTATTACTTCAAAATCTCCTTCTTCTGTGCCATATAAAGAAATTTCTGAAAGTAGCTCGATTTTTGGTTCTTCTTTTATCTCTGGAACACCTTCTACCTTCTCTTCGTTAGCTACTTCCGGTATATCATTTTTTTCTGATTGATTACTATGAGATTGTAAGGTTAATCTTCTTTTTACAATAAAGTAAAAAACTACTATACCTAACACTATGGCTACGGTGATTATCATCTCTTGTTGACATTCATTAAACATTTCTTACTTTTTTTTTTCTTTAATCATACAATATTTTGCTTATAAAAAACAATATCGGTTTTTCAGAAAATAGTTTTATCATTGACATGATAAACGTGAAGGAAAGAAAATGAATTAAGAGGGGGAAGATGGAGTCCCGCCGAAACGGGATAGGAGAAAAAATTACTCGATTTCAGCGTCGATGACGTCGTCATCTTTTTTTGCAGATGAGGCAGCTGCTTCACCGCCTTCATTTTGTTTGTACATTTGTTCTGCCATTTTGTGGCTTGCGTCTGCTAGTTTTTTCGTTGCAGCTTCAATTTGCTCTTTGGTTGCATCGGTGTCTTTCAAAATAGCTTTTAGTTCAGCAAGAGCTTCTTCGATGGCAGCTTTTTCAGATGCTTCGATTTTATCACCCATCTCTTCGAGACTTTTTTCGGTTTGGCTTGCCAGTGCATCGGCTTGATTGCGTAAATCTACGATCTCTTTACGTTTTGCATCTTCTGCTTTGTGGTTTTCAGCGTCTTGTACCATTTTATTGATCTCTTCGTCACTCAATCCGCTTGACCCAGTGATTTTGATCTCTTGAGATTTTCCGGTTCCTTTATCACTTGCTGATACCGTCAAGATACCGTTTGCATCGATGTCAAACGTTACTTCGATTTGTGGTACACCGCGTCGTGCAGCAGGAATTCCTGTAAGCTCAAATAGACCCAATGATTTATTATCACGGGCAAACTCACGCTCACCTTGACCGACTGAGATGCTAACTGCCGGTTGATTATCTTCCGCAGTTGAAAACACTTGTGATTTCTTAACAGGGATAGTCGTCCCTTTTTCGATGATTTTTGTCATCACGCCACCAAGAGTTTCAATCCCTAGGCTAAGCGGTGTAACGTCAAGAAGAAGTACGTCTTTAACGTCTCCACGGAGAACTCCGCCTTGGATTGCCGCACCTGCTGCTACAACTTCATCCGGATTGACTCCACGGTTAAGTGTTTTTCCGCCGAACTCGTCGGATACCATTTTTTGTGCGATAGGAAGACGTGTTGATCCACCAACCATAATGATTTCATTGATCTCGTTTTTGCTAAGACCTGCATCTTTCATCGCAGTTTTGATATGAGAGATCGTCTCTTTGATCATATCATCAATCATCCCCTCGAATTTTGCACGAGTCAGTTTAATAACCAAGTGTTTTGGTCCTGATGCATCTGCGGTAATAAATGGCAAGTTGATTTCAGTCTCTTCTGCACTTGAAAGCTCTTTTTTTGCATTCTCAGCCGCATCTTTGAGACGTTGAAGTGCCATTTTGTCTGCTTTCAAATCGATACCGTGATCTGACTTGAACTCGTTTGCCAAAAAGTCTACGATTTTATTATCAAAGTCATCTCCGCCTAAGAACGCATTACCATCCGTTGAAAGAACTTCAAAGGTACCTTCAGAAATTTCAAGAACCGTTACGTCGAACGTTCCGCCACCCAAATCGTAAACAAGAACTTTTTCATCCGCTTTTGAATCCAAACCGTATGCAAGAGCAGACGCTGTTGGCTCGTTGATGATACGAAGAACGTTCAATCCTGCGATGGTTCCTGCTTCTTTGGTCGCTTTACGCTGTGCATCATTGAAATACGCAGGTACAGTGATAACCGCATCGGTTACCGATTGACCAAGATACGCTTCTGCATCGGTTTTCAATTTTGAAAGAATTTTCGCTGAAATCTCTTGTGGCGTGTACACTTTCCCCGCTACGTCAACCGCAGCCATACCGTTTTTATCCACGATTTTATAGGTAACTTTATCGTGTGCCTCTTTCGCTTTTTCTTCGTTCATCAAAAGACCCATGATACGTTTTACCGAGTAAATCGTTTTATCCGGGTTTGTGATCGCCTGACGTTTAGCAGGATCTCCTACAAGGATTTCCCCTTTATCTGTAAATGCAACTACCGATGGAGTGGTGTTTTTACCCTCTTTATTCGGGATGATTTTCGCTTCGCCGCCCTCATAGACAGCAACACATGAATTTGTAGTTCCTAAATCGATTCCAATTACTTTTGACATAATATATTCCTTTTTATTTATTTAAACGCCATAGGAGCAAAGCCCCTACAGCTACGTTAACACTGGGTTTACTTCGGCAGTAAGCCCAAATGCGGCATATTGTATTTTCTACTTAATTTGCTATTACGACCATTGCATCACGCAATGTTCGCTCTTTGTATCGAAAACCTTTTTGAAAGGTATTCACAATCTCACCGCTCTCATGAGCATCACTGTCCACTTTTGAAATGGCATTATGAACATCCGGATTAAACGGCTCATTCTCATCGACAGGAGTAACTCCGTGCTTTTCGAGAACACTAAGAAGCTGTTTCATCGTAAGCTCAACACCCTCTTTGAGTTTTTCAAGCAATACGTTTGCATCCGCTTCGCTCGCTGTGGCACTAATCGCCATAGAGAGTGAATCAACTACAGGGATTAAATCTTTAGCAAATTTTTCATTTGCATACTCAAGAGCACTGTATTTTTCACGCTCCAAACGCTTTTTAATATTATCAAAATCAGCATGTACCCGTGCGTACTTATCTTTGAACGATGCCAACTCGACCTGTGCGATTTCTAATTCGCTCTTAGGATCTTCGATGGACGCATCATCCTCAGTAAGGACAATTTGCTCTTCGTTTATTTCTTCTTCATTTATTTCTGTAGACATAATATTTTAAAGCTCCTTTGTTGAAATCCAGTGACATTATAAACAATTGAGTCACTTAATGTCAAGAGGTATGTGATATTTTTTGCTTAGAATAGTTTAGTCTATTGCTATCAAGTCTAAAACTTCTCTTCTAGTGCTATAATAATAGAAAAAGAACAATGTATGAATATCTCTCTAAAACGTCCTTTAAGTATCGTTGCTCTTTTAGTATTTGCAACATATCTCTATTTTACTCCACCCCCTTTTGGAATCACACAGCAAGCATGGGTACTCTTTACAATCTTTATTTCCACCATCTTGGCAATTCTTTTTAATCTTCTTCCCATCATCACCGCCTCTATCATTGCCCTCTCTATCAGCGTCCTCTCAGGTGTTATAGAACCTGCTAAAGCATACGCCGGATTCTCAGAGAGCTTTATCCTTCTCATCGTTGCCGCATTTTTAGTCTCCCATGCCGTCCATAAATCAGGTCTTGGCAAACGGCTCTCCCTCCATATTATTCGGCATTTTGGCCACTCTACGCTGGGTCTTGGATACAGTATTATTGCCACTGACATTCTCCTTGCCCCCGCATTTCCCAGTAACACTGCCCGCTCAGGAGTCCTCTACCCTATCGTCTATGGTCTCGCACATGATTGCGATTCCAAAGTGGGAAACAATACTCACAAGCGCGCGGGAAGTTATCTCATGATGACCTCGATGGCAGGGCTTACCATCTCGTCAGGGCTTTGGCTCACCGCAATGGCGGTCAATCCGATCGGGGTAGGAATCGCGGCTACCATGGGGATTCACATCACCTTTATCTCATGGCTCCTTTTCGCACTGCTTCCAACCCTCACAGCTTTTGCCCTCATTCCTTGGGTCTTGTATCGGATCTATCCTCCTGAACTTCGTGATACTCCCGATGCACCAAAGATGGCGAAAGATGCCCTGGTCACTATGGGACGGATAAGCCGAAATGAGTGGATTACGGGTGCGGTCTTTTTGGGGATGCTGATCTTTTGGTCACTTTCGGGACTATTTCCCATTGACAAAACAGCCGTTGCCTTCGGAGGACTTGGGATACTGATGGCGACACGAGTCTTTGGAATAGAAGATTTTAAAGCACAAGGTGAAGCACTCAGTACCTTGATATGGTTTGCGATTCTTTTTGCTCTGAGCACTCAGTTGGCTCAACAAGGATTTATGAGTGCCGTAGCGAACCATTTCACCCTCTATTTGACGGGGCTTTCATGGATGGCAGTCTATCTTTTGCTCATTGTCATCTATGTGCTGATCCACTACCTCTTCGTCTCTCAAAGTGCTCACTTGCTTGCTCTTTTTGGAATTTTTCTCTCTGTGGGACTTGCAGCAGGAGTTCCCGGAGAGTTAATGACAATGATGTTATTATTCGCAACCAATTTTAACGCGACCATAACTCCGCAAGGTTCATCGAGTAATGCCATCTATCTAAGCTCAGGCTACATCACCGCGCGTGAAATATACATCTATGGCGGAGCCGTTACACTGCTCAACCTCATCATCTTTTTAGGAATAGGAACACCGTGGATACTGTTGATCAGCCGTTAAGAGAACCAGCGCACTCGGATAAGATTCGTGTCATAACCCTTATCCTATTCATCATCATAGCGCTCATTTTAACCCTTTACACACTCTTATTCACCCCGTGGGGAAATCGTCAAATGACCCCTATTCTTGAAAAACAAATTGAATCGCTATTAGGTCAGAGTGTATCCATCACCTCTTTTAACCTCTCACTCAGCCGTTTTGAACTAACCCTAAGGGATAAAACAAATAACCGCGCCCACATTGCAGGAAGTTATATTATCCTTCCTCCTTATATCGATGCCCGCTATAATGCCAATCTCGCTAGCTCAGAGGGGATTAATATTGCAAGATTTCCTATGGAATTCACAGGCTCGCTCAAAGGCTCATACTATCATCTCGCTCTTCTTGGAAGTGCACGTCTCTTTTTAGGAGATATGACTTTAAATTCAACGCTTCTTATGATGAAGCCCAACACCCTAACTCTCGCACTGCATAATATTCACTATCAAAAGCTTATGGATGCTCTCGACTATCCCCATGAAAGTGATACGATACTAAATGGAGATTTACGTGTAAACGGGATGGTACGCCGTGATATTAACGCAACAGGAAAAATCATCGCCACTACGCACCGATTTAAAGCTTCCCCGATTATGGAAGAGGACAATGAAAGTTTTGATTTCTGGTCACTGCTTGCGGATAAAAATGGAAAAATTCAACCTTTTAAGATCAATGCAAATATCAAAACCCAAGTCGATGAATTGGGAATATTGGAACAATTTGTCTATTACCCTCTTCGAACAAGTGCTTCTGGGACTGCCTCACTGCAAGGCTCGCAACATCGACTGATATTCAATGCTCATGCCAAAGCCATAAAAGGAGAGATTGATACCCGATTAACCCTTGATAAATTACGTCCCAGCAAGCTACAGCTGGAAATCAAACACGCCGATATTCCAACACTTTTCACCCTATTGTCACTCCCCGTCCCTATAACTGGAACGCTCAATGGATCAGTCAATTCGGATTTTTCAAATGCAACACTATCTCTCGATATTCAAAAAGCTCGAACTCAAAGTACTATTCTAAAACGTAATTACGGACTCACTCAGCCCGATATGACGTTTGACTCCAATGTAAAATTAATACTATCCCCTAAAGAACGCCATTATTCTGGAACATTTACCTCAAATTTGCAATCCCTAGTGATTCAAGGGTCTCCAAATCATGATCAAATGCTTCAAGAACTCTTACGTCAAATAAATCAAAACAGACCAAAAGGGGAAATTTAACCCCTCTGCCTATAATCACCCAATGAAAAATATCACAACAGCTCTCACTTATCACGATACAACCAAACACCGACCGCAAGCGTATGCTGCAAGTCTAGGCTATATGGACTGGGCAACACAGGTAGATCCATATCGGCGTTATGAAGAAGCTTCGCTCATTGCATTGTCTCACACGGATATTACACCCCCTTATCATCTCCTATTTGATAACGATGCGCTTCCAACCGCATCGCTATGCCGTGAATCGCTTTCTCAACTCTTGCGATATTCTCTGGGACTGGCAGCGATTAAAAGCCAAGGCGGTTCTTCGTGGGCACTTCGATGTAATGCCAGCAGCGGGAATCTTCAACCTACTGAGTGTTATGTTATTGCACCTGCGATTGAAGGGATCAGCTCGCATAGCACCCTTAGCCATTATGCCCCGCGCGAGCATGCACTGGAACTTCTTCACACCTACAACGAAAATCTTCCGGAAAGGACGTTTCTGATAGCGCTTAGTTCTATTATCTGGAGAGAGGCCTGGAAATACGGTGAACGCTCTTGGCGATATTGCCAGCTCGATGCGGGACATGCGTATCAAGCGATTAAAACAGCTGCCGAAATGCTCGGATGGGAATGTCAGATTCAAAGTATCCAGAGTACTACGATAGCATCTCTTTGCGGTCTTGATCAGACCGAACGCTTTGATCAACATGAGAATGAAACTCCAGATATGCTTTTACGTATTTGCACCTCTAAAGAAGCCTTGATCTTACCCTCAACGCCCAAACTTCAAACCAGAGCCAATCTCTTAAGTCCCGCTCATCACGAATGGCCTATTTTAAAAATTATCGAAGAAGCCACCCAAGGCATCTATCCGATTACGTCTCCGCTTCAAACACAGCGTCACATACCTACGCCCACAAAAAGTGCCGGAGAGATCATTCTCAAACGACGAAGCGCTCAAGCAATGAACGGCTCTGCAATAACTGAAACTCAGTTTCGCCAAATTCTTGACTCATCCTTATTTTGTAATGAAACGAGTGATGTCCATTTTATGATGTTTGTTCACCGTGTTGAGAGTCTGTCAAAAGGTCTCTACGCATTCATTCGAAATGCAGATGATTTGGAAGCCATGAAAGAATCTATGGACGCAACATTTGTCTGGGAGGATTGTAATGATGGGCTGTATTTACTGCAACTTGGTGATTACCGTGGTGTAGCGCAAAGAATTTCGTGCAACCAAGAAATCGCCAAAGAGGGAGCATTCAGTTTTGGAATGGTGTGCAAGTTCGCAGAGTCACTTGAGCTTCACGGTGCTATAGGCTATAAAAATCTCTACCACCAATGTGGTGCTATCGGGCAGATGCTTTACCTCGAATCTACCTCATTGGGTCTGAGTGCAACAGGAATCGGATGCTTTTTGGATGATGAGTTTCATGCTCTTTTGGGGCTTCGGGATCAGCGCTTTCAATCGCTCTACCATTTCACTATCGGACGTGCGATTGTGGATACGCGTGTTACAACACAATCTCCCTATAAGAATGTATAAAGATTTAAGGGCAACTTCCTTATAATGTTTTCTAATTTTAAATAACGAGGCGATTGTGTCCCATAATCAGAGCATTTTTGCAAAAGAGGTTGATACCCTTTATCGGGCACTTCCTCTGCCTCTTTTCGCTTCTTGGTTCAATTCTCTTTTTCTTGCAGGAATTTTATATCAGCAAATCAGTACAACAATTTTACTGATCTGGGTCATCGCCAATACTGTTCTCACAATTTTACGTTATACAAGTTATTTTTATTATCGTCGGGTTTCCCAGTTACGCTCTCCTAAAAGTCTTTATCTTCTTTATTTTATAGGTCTCGCACTATCATCATTGATGTGGGGATCAACCTCTATATTCTTATTTAATGGATCATTGGCGTACGGACTTATCGTCGTATTCATCGCTGGAGGGATGGCAGCTGGAGGCATGGGTTCACTCGCGTATCGTTTTGAAACGTATCTTTTTTACAATCTTACTATTTTGCTACCCTTTTTTATAGTGTTAATTACTCACCCTTCCCACGAATTTACTATTATGGGTCTTATCTTGATTTTTTTCAGTGGAATGCTTGTGGTATCAGGAAAGAAATTTTATACCAACTTCCATAATGCCATCACCCTTCAATTCGAGCAGAAGGTTATGCTAGAAAAACTTGCTGCAGAAAAAGAATATATTGATCGACTCAATCATCACTTAAAAGATGAAATTATTGAGAAAGAACAAGCACAGGAACATCTCATCGATGCACTCGAAGCATCCAAACAAGCCGCTATTGCCAAAGAAGCATTTTTTGCTACCATGAGCCATGAGTTACGTACACCGCTTAACTCTATTATTGGATTTTCACAAATTTTGAGCCGAAAAAAGCAGCTTCCTGCCGAAATCATCACCTATCTTGAAAAAATCCTTTTTTCAGGTAGACATCTCCTTGATTTAGTCAACACCATTCTGGATTATTCCAAACTCAAATCGGGAAAAATGGAACCAAATTTCACTCAATTTTCTTTAAAAGATTTTATTTATGAACTCTCGATGATGTGTGAACCCCTCGCGCATAAAAGAGAAGTTGAAATTCTTTACCCCACGTTTGAGAATGAAACCATCATTGCTGATCGCAAAATGCTGTACCAAATACTGCTCAATATCATGAGCAATGCCATCAAGTTTTCACCCCAAAAAGATCGAATAAAATTTGCCTATAAATTCTCCTCTACACACCTCTTTACCCTCTGCGATCATGGACCGGGAATCGCTTTGGAGATGCACGAGAAAATATTCGAACCCTTTGCCCAAATTGACAATCTAACCGGTAAAAATCCCGAAGGAACAGGTTTGGGACTCGCAATTGTCAAAGAGATGCTGACAGTTCATGGTGGAAAAATATGGGTTGAAAGTGTCCTTGGAAAAGGAAGCTGTTTTTATATTTCACTTCCCCAGCTTTCACCCAGCACTTAAACTATTTATTCTCAGCATCCGTAAGCGTGAGACAAAGTATCACTTTTTTTCCGTTTGCACCGAGAGCTTCAGCAGCTTCTGCGAGCGTTGAACCCGTCGTCACAATGTCATCCACTAAAATCACCTCTTCTTCCTTAAAGGGAAGAGTAATAAAATTTCTTGGATTGATTAGCCTCTCTTCCACACTTTTTCCTGCATATTTATAGGGATTTTGCGCCCTGAGTTTTCCAAAATACGGTGTGATGTTGGTTGATTTAAGGGCACGGTTTAAAACAGCAGTATGTGAATAACCGCTTTTAGAGTTGTCATCAATACCGACAGAAGCGACACTGTTTTCATAACTCCACTCGTTCGTAAATTTTGAGAATGAATTTTTGGCTAAAAGAGTGTAAATATAAAATCCCACATCGGTATGTTTGGTGAGAAGTAACGTTTCAATAGCATCATAAGGATAAAAAGAATAGACAGGGATAGAGCCGAGGATTTTACGTTTATGAAGCGTTGGTGAGAGAAGTATTTTTTGACAGTTAGAGCAGATATGCGTGAGCGAAAATTTCTCGCACACCATACAGCGCATCTTAATCCATCTTAAGAACAGACATAAATGCCTCTTGCGGAAGCTGAACTTTTCCGATTGCCTTCATCCGTTTTTTACCCTCTTTTTGTTTGTCCAGGAGTTTGCGTTTACGAGAAATATCTCCCCCGTAACATTTAGCAGTGACGTTTTTACCCATTGATTTTACGGTTTCACGGGCAATAACACGGTTTCCGATACTTGCTTGGATGGCTACTTCGAACAGCTGTCGAGGAACAATCTCTTTCATGTTTTTGACCAACGCACGCCCTCTGAAATCGGCAGAAGTACGAGGTACGATAACACTCAAAGCATCGACCACTTCACCCGCGACACGAACATCGAGCTTGACTAAATCACCGTCACGAAACTCAATCGGGTCGTAGTCAAAACTCGCATACCCTTTGGAAGTCGATTTGAGTTTGTCATAAAAATCGACAACAATCTCATTCATCGGCATCGAATAGATGAGCATAACCCGCGTCTCATTGAGATAATCCATCTTCTCTTGCATCCCACGCTTATTGGTCACCAATGTAATAACATTTCCCAAATAATCAACCGGAGTAATGACGGTCGCTCGCACGTAGGGCTCTTCGATACGCTCGATAAACTGCGGTTCCGGAAGCTCGCTTGGGTTTTGCACTTCGACCATTGTTCCATCCGTTTTATACACTTTGTACACAACCGAAGGGGCAGTAGCGATAAGATCGAGGTTAAACTCTCGTTCCAGCCGCTCTTTGATAACTTCCATGTGAAGCATCCCCAAAAATCCGACACGGAATCCAAATCCAAGAGCCATAGAGGTCTCCGGCTCGTAACTCAAAGAGCTATCATTGAGCTTGAGCTTATCGAGTGCATCACGAACTGCCTCAAACTCATCGGTGTCGATAGGATAAAGTCCTGCGAAAACAAACGGCTTAGCAGGTGCATACTCGGTTACCGGTTGAGCAGTTGGATTTTTGGCATCGGTAATGGTATCACCCACACGAATACTCCCCACATCTTTAACGCCCAACACCACAACACCGATTTCACCGCTTTGGATGCTCTGCGTTTTCTGACGACGGATAGGATGAGGATACATCAGATCAAGCACTTGATGGTTTTCATTGTTGTGCATCAGCTTAACCATCTGCCCCATCTTGATCTCACCATCAAATACACGTACAAGCGCCATCGCACCCTGATACGAATCAAACCATGAATCGTAAATAATCGCTTTGGTAGTGGCTGTTGGATCACCGCTAGGTGCAGGGATACGATCTACAATCGCATCGATCAGCGCACGAATACCGACACCCGTTTTGGCTGAAATCATCAACGCATCCGTCGCATCAATCCCGATAGTCGCTTCGATCTCTTCAGCAACACGCTCAGGCTCTGCAGAAGGGAGATCGATTTTATTAATAACGGGGATAAGTTTGAGGTTGTTCTCCATTGCCAAATAAACATTGGCAATCGTTTGCGCCTCAACACCTTGTGCCGCATCGACAATCAGCAACGCACCATCAGAGGAGGCAAGTGACTTGGAGACTTCATAGCTGAAATCGACGTGACCCGGAGTGTCGATAAGATTAAGGATGTAATGCTGTCCGTCTTTGACATAATCCAAACGGACACTCTGCGCTTTAATCGTAATCCCACGCTCTTGCTCGATGTCCATGGTATCCATCATCTGCTTACCAAGTTCACGTTCACTGACGGAACCACACTCTTGAATAATACGGTCGGCTAAGGTACTTTTACCGTGATCGATGTGGGCAATGATTGAAAAGTTGCGAATATTATTCATTAACTAAACAAACTATTAACGCTCTCGTTGTGATAAACACGACGGATGACTTCTGCGAACAACGGCGCGACGCTAATGACTTTAATTTTATCACTGTGACCACGGAGTTCAAGAGTGTTGGAGATGACCAGTTCATCGAGCTCACCGTTGTTAAGGTTTTCGTAGGCGTTTCCGCTCAAAACACCGTGTGTTGCACACGCCATAACTGATGTCGCACCACGCTTTTTAAGTGCAGCGGCAGCTTTGACCATTGTTCCTGCCGTATCGACCATATCATCGATCATAATAACGTCTTTGCCCTCAACGTCACCGATGATGTTCATCACTTCAGACTCATTGGCTTTTTCACGACGTTTATCGACGATAACCATATCAAGTCCCAGTTTCTCAGCAAAATAGCGAGCGCGTGTAACGCCTCCAATATCCGGAGAGGCAATAACAGGATTGGGAAGATTTTTGGAGCTGATGTACTCTTGGAAGATAATAGAACCGTATAAATTATCGACTGGAATATCAAAAAAGCCTTGGATTTGACCCGCGTGCAAGTCGATAGTCACCACACGATTAACCCCCGCTTTTTCAAACATATCCGCAACAAGACGAGCCGTAATAGGGACACGAGGAGCCGCTTTTCGATCTTGGCGTGCATAGCCGAAATACGGAACGACCGCAGTGATAGAACTTGCAGAAGAACGACGTAACGCATCGGTCATGATGAGCAATTCCATCAAGTTGTCATTCGATGGTGCTCCCGTGCTTTGGATAATAAATACATCCCGTCCACGAACACTCTCAGAGATTTGAACGTTAATCTCACCATCACTAAAACGTTTAATTTCCGCTTTTGAGAGATTAACACCGAGTGTTTTACACACTTCTACTGAAAAAGCTTGACAAGCTGAACCGCTGAAAATTTTGTATCCGCGCATCTGGGGCATCCTATTGCTATAATAATTGCTGCGATTATAGCAAGAGGAGACTTAGTGAGAGATAATAAGTGAGAGTTTTCGTCATTCCCGTGAAAACGGGAATCCAGCTTCGCATTTTGGGGATGGATCCCCGGGTCAAGCCCGAGGATGACGAGGAAAAACTTTGCTACTAAACTTTTGATTACGTCCGATAATCGGCATTAATTTTGACGTATTCATGTCCCAAATCACATCCGTAGGCAACAAACTCCCCCTCGCCTTGACCAATGTCACAATGGATGGTAAAGCTCGGCTTTTGCATCACTGCAGCTGCGAATGGTTCGAGTTTTTCATCAAAAAGAAGCTCACCTTTTTGATAAACACACACTTCGTCAAACCAAATACTAAGTGTTGCCTCATCGCACATGACACCACTCGCACCCACTGTTGAAGCGATACGTCCCCAGTTGGGATCTTGCCCAAAAAGAGCTGTTTTGACCAACAAAGAATTAGAGAGTGCTTTGGCAGCAACTTCCGCCTCATGTTCATCCAATGCCCCTGTCACTTTGTAGGTCACCAACTTCGTAGCACCCTCACCGTCACGTACCATCTCTTTGGCCAAAAAGAGCATAATTTCTTCCAATGCTTCTTTAAATGCCTCTGGATGAAATGCACCGCTTAGTCCATTTGCCATGATTAAGACGGTATCGTTCGTCGAAGTATCACCATCTACACTTGCGGCATTAAACGTTGTGTGGGTACACTCATCTAAAATACTTTGCATCGTTGCTTTATCCACCGCCGCATCGGTAGTGATAAAACACAGCATCGTTGCCATTGCAGGATTAATCATCCCTGCCCCTTTTGCCATCGCACCCAGACGAAATGATGTACCGTCTTCCAACGCGACTTCAAAGGCAATACGTTTCGAAAAGGTATCGGTTGTCATAATCGCTTCGGATGCCGCGATCCCATCACGATGGCTCAAATCAAATTTTAAAGCACCCTCAATGATTTTTGCTTTTGGGAGACGTACCCCGATCACACCCGTAGAACTCATCACCGGATTTTGTATTTGAGGAAATTGTCTATTGAGTGCACAGAGGACCTCATCAATATCCTCTATTCCCGCACTGCCAGTCATCGCATTGGCATTTTTGGAATTAATCAAAACAAAATTTCCTTCAAAATTTCCTTTTTGACGAAAATGGCGTATGGGCGCTGCTGTCATTTTATTGGTAGTAAATACCGAGGCATTGACACAAGGAGTATCAGAATAGATAAAAGCGATGTCTTTAGCTCCCTCTTTTTTCAGACCAATTGCGATTCCATCCGCATAAAATCCTGTAGCAGCACACACTCCGCCATCAATATTCTTAAGTATAAACATCAAAAAATCTCCAAAAAATAAACTGTAATATTATAAACACTGAAGCCTAGAAGAAGGTTAAAGGGACGAAATGAATTCAAGAGGGAGTTTGTTAAAGTAAAAAGTGTCAATCGGGAGAGATTCCCGAAAGTCAAGAGCACAAAGTGCGGGGATTACGAATCTTTTTTAAGGGTACGAAGCTCAGAAGCAGCAATTTTCAATTTTTTTGTTGTACCGTCTTCAAGTGTAACACGTACAGTACGAAGATTTGGTAAAAAACGGCGTTTTGTTCTGTTTTTCGCGTGAGAAACGTTGTTCCCGCTCATT
>Ga0265593_1000317_pt1 | contig 29205 bp, 28 predicted proteins | sample saktaG_8_FD_190136 | JGI IMG/M metagenome (GOLD analysis project Ga0265593, IMG submission 190136) | Saline water microbial communities from Sakinaw Lake, British Columbia, Canada - sak_2011_5_24_36m | ecosystem: Environmental > Aquatic > Non-marine Saline and Alkaline > Saline ...
TACGGTCTTTCGGTAATAAGTAAAGCCTGAACCCTAATTTTCAAAATGTCAAAGAACGAAAAAGTATAATTAATAAAAATAGGTTTCTAAAAGGTTTTGAACACTCCTAATTCCTAATTCCTAATTCCTAATTCCTAATTCCTAATTCCTAATTCTAAAAGTGTACCCCGGGCGGGACTTGAACCCGCACGACCGCAATGGTCACAGGATTTTAAGTCCTGCGTGTCTACCAGTTCCACCACCAGGGCGAAGGGAGTGTGTGTTTGGGTGTGGGTGTGAAAAAAAACCCTCGGTGCTCGGAGGGCTTTGTTTTTGAGCGAAAGACGGGATTCGGACCCGCGACCCCGACCTTGGCAAGGTCGTGCTCTACCAGCTGAGCTACTTTCGCATTTTGAGCCTGCAAAAATAACAAAATTTTGAATTCTTCACTTCTTTTCCAGCAATTTTTTAATCTCATTCAGTTTTAATAAGGCTTCAACCGGCGTCAGATTGTTGATCTGAATGTTGAGTATGTCATTTTTGATCTGCTGAAGCAACGGATCGTCGAGCTGGATGAAACTCAACTGATATCCGGATGACGGATGACGGATTACGGATGTTTTTTTCTTCGAACTGCCATCTGCCGACCGTTGTCCCTCTAACTGTTGTAACATCTCCTCCGCCCTTTCCAGCACCGATGCCGGCATCCCGGCCATCTTTGCCACATGGATTCCGAAACTGTGTTCACTTCCTCCCGGAAGCAGTTTCCGTAAAAAGATGACCTTGTTCTGGATTTCTTTCACCCCGATATGAAAATTCCGGATTCGGGAAAGGCTGACGGTCATTTCATTCAATTCGTGGTAATGGGTGGCAAAAAGGACCTTTGGTTTATACAAGGGATGTTCGTGAAGGAATTCCGCGATAGCCCAGGCAATGCTGATCCCGTCGTAGGTACTTGTTCCGCGGCCTATTTCGTCGAGAAGGATCAGGCTGCGGTCGGAAATATTGTTCAGAATGCTTGCGGTTTCATTCATTTCCACCATAAAGGTGGATTCTCCCGAAGAGATGTTGTCGGAAGCGCCAACACGCGTAAATATTTTATCGGTCATACCCAGATCGGCCGCATCGGCAGGCACAAAACTGCCCATCTGGGCCATCAGTACAATCAGCGCTGTTTGTCTGAGCAATGCAGATTTTCCCGACATGTTTGGGCCGGTGAGAATAATGATCTGCTGGTGCTGATCATCCAGCATAAGGTCATTGGCAATATATTCCTCCCCTGGTTTCAGTTGTCGTTCAATGACCGGATGCCGGCCGTTTTTAATATCGATGACCAGCCCGTCGTTGAGCCTGGGCCGGGTATAATGATATAAACCTGCAATCCGGGCAAACGACACCAGTACATCCAGCCGGGCTACCAGGTTTGCATTCAGTTGTATGGGACGGATGTAATCGGCAAGAAAAAGCAAAAGGTCATTGTACAAACGGAGTTCAAGCTCCAGCATTTTTTCTTCGGCATGAAGAATTTTTTCTTCATAAATCTTCAGTTCAGCGGTGATGTACCTTTCGGCATTGACCAGGGTCTGTTTCCGTTGCCAGTCGGCCGGGACCTTGTCCTTGTGTACATTGGTCACTTCCAGGTAATACCCGAAAACATTGGTATAACCTATTTTCAGGGAAGAAATACCTGTTTTTTCCACTTCCTGCTGCTGTATCTTTACCAGGTAATCCCTGCCCGAGAAAGCCATCTGCCGGAGTTCATCCAGTTCGGCATGGACCCCTTCCTTTATGATGTTGCCCTTGATGGCCAGAGCCGGTGGATCCGGGTTAATTTCCCGGGCTATGCGTTCGCGGGCAAGTTCGCAGGGATTTAATTGTTCCCCTGTTTTTTCCAGCGCCGGATCGTCTAAATTTCCGCACATCTTTTTTACCCCGGCAATGGCAATCAGCGCTTTTTCCAGATGCACCATCTCCCTGGGATTGACCTTGCCCACCGCCACTTTTGAAATTAAGCGTTCAAGGTCACCGATCAGGTTAAACTGGTGCCGGAAGGCTTCGGCCATTTCAGGGTTCCGTGTAAAAAAATCGACCATGTCGAGCCGTTCCTCCACGGGTTGCCGGTTTTTCAGGGGAAGGATCAACCACCGGCGCAACTGACGGGATCCCATAGGCGTAACGGTCTGGTCCATCACTTCCATCAGCGTCCTGGCGTTCTCATTGGGTGAATCGAGCAATTCGAGGTTCCGGATGGTAAACCGGTCGAGCCATACGTAATGGTCTTCTTCAATCCGTGTAAGCCGGGTGATATGCCTGATTTTGTCGTGCTGGGTCTCTGCAAGGTAATGTAATACGGCGCCTGAGGCAACAATGGCCGCCGTAAGGTTCTCGACGCCGAAACCTTTCAGGGAGGTGGTTCCGAAATGCTTCAGCAGCAGGTCGTGAGAAAATTCATGGGTAAAAACCCAGTCGTCGAAAGTGCTGATATAAGGTTTGTTCCCGAATAATTCAATAAATCTGGAACGTTTGTTCTTCTGAATGACCACCTCGCTCGGACGAAAACTCTGCAGCAGTTTGTCAAGGTATTCCACTTTTCCCTGGGCCAGGTAAAATTCTCCGGTGGAAATATCGAGGAAGGAGATGCCGGAAATTTTTTCCTCCAGGTGAACGCCGGCAAGGAAGTTATTTTCTTTCTGATCGAGTATTTTATCGTGATACGACACGCCGGGGGTGACCAGTTCGGTAACCCCGCGTTTAACGATGGTTTTCGTCAGCCTGGGATCTTCCAGTTGATCGCAGATAGCCACACGCAGACCCGCTTTTACCAGTTTTGGAAGATAAAGGTCAAGGGAATGGTGAGGAAAACCGGCCAGTTCAATATAAGCGGCCGCTCCATTGGCGCGGCGTGTAAGCACGATGCCCAGGATTCCGGAAGCCCGGATGGCATCTTCACCGAAAGTTTCGTAGAAATCGCCCACCCTGAACAGCAATAAAGCGTCCGGATACTTTGCCTTGATGGCATTGTACTGCTTCATCAGGGGCGTTTCAACTATTTCTTTCGGTTTGGACAAGGAAAAAGTGAGCGTTAGGAATTAAATTAGGAATTAGGAATTAGGAATTAGGAATTAAAATTCAAAAATAAGAATGCGTACCGGATTTTTTTGTTTTTGTTGATAAGTTGACATAAAACTATCTTTGTAAAAATTTGGCGACTTGTCGAGCAACTCCTAATTCCTAATTCCTAATTCCTAATTCCTAATTACATTGTCCTATGCGTAAACGTTCAATGACTGAATTAAACCGCATGACAAATGAGGAATTCAGGGCTTCCGAAAAAATTCCGGTCGTTGTTGTTCTGGATAACATACGCAGCCAGCATAATATCGGGAGTGTGTTCCGCACGGCCGATGCTTTCCGGCTGGAAGGTATTTACCTTTGCGGAATTACGGCTATTCCACCCCACCGTGAAATTCATAAAACTGCGCTGGGAGCTACGGAATCGGTAGACTGGAAGTACTTTGACTCAACAGCGGATGCGGTTAAACAGATGGCAGATGACGGATATCAGATAATTGCCATAGAACAGGCAGAAGGGAGTGTAAACCTGCATGATTTTAAGCCGGAAGAAGATCAAAAAATCGCCCTTGTTTTCGGGAATGAGGTTCATGGCATTGACGAGGAAGTATTACGGCTCGCTGATCAATGCATTGAAATACCGCAATTTGGCACCAAGCATTCTCTGAACATATCCGTGGCTGTTGGGATCGTGATATGGGATATCTTTATTAAACAAAAAAGATTCCCTCTTGAATGAAACCCTTTTCAGAATAGGCCGTATAATTCAAAAAAATGAAAAATTTTTATTTGTTTTCCATCAATCTTTTTAATTTTACAGTCTGAAATGAATAAACACGAATTAAACCGCTTAAAATCAGGAAATTATCATTATTCACCTGAAATTGTTCATTCTGAAAGGAAATGATATGTTGCAATCCAATATTAATATATTATATTTGTAAAATCAGTAAACAAATTGTATAAACACAAAAATTCAGTGGTATGAAAAAACTTTTTCAAAATCTGTCGAAGTTAATAATCGGCCTTCTTATAGTGGCTATGCCGATGCTTTCTTTAGCTCAGGCCAAAGATGCTCCGAAGAAAGAAGCTGCAAAAACAGAGACAACCAAAAGCTCCAAATGTGAGAAGGCCTTTTCGCACAGTTATTGGGGAATCACCGGATATGGTGCATTGAACCAGTTCAATGGCGACCTTTCAAAGAATCTTATTTTTAATGATAAATGGACGCTGGGTGCAGGCCTGGCCGTCACCAAACAATTCACAAGGGTAATCGGCGTCCGTTTCAGAGGAGGCTGGGTGCCCCTGCAGGGCGCTGTGGTAGATAAATACCTGCCGAAAGTTGCCACTTCCGCCAACGGAAAGACCACCCAGAGCTTTAAATCCTGGGTCGTTGAAGGCGATCTTGAAGTAACCATCAACTGGGTGAACTGGATCATGGGTTACAAACCCGAACGATTCTTTTCTTCTTACATCGTTGCCGGCTTTGGCATGGACCATTCCCAGGGAGTGAAATTCGACGATAAAGGAAATATCATTGGCTACCTGGGTTATCCCAGCCATTTAACCAAGACTGCCGGTTCCCTGGGTTCAGGCAACAACAGCGGCCTCGGCAAATGGAACCTGGAATTCAAAGCCGTGGCCGGTATCGGTTTCGACTTTAACATCAGCAAGCATTGGTCTATCAATCCTGAAATACTCTGGAGATGGAGGGATGGAGATGTGCTCGACATGACCCCGGGTGGATCCAAACAGGTTATCAACGACATGTACAGTGGTTTCAACCTTGGATTAACCTATAAATTCGGTTATTCCGGCTGCAGCCTTAAAGACATGGCCAAAAACTATGGCCTCGTGAAATATGAAACCAGCCCGGCTGTGCTCACAGAAAAGGGAGATTCGGTGGTTGTGACCGTAAGGGGAACCGTTCCTCCAAAATATTTCTGCCCGAAAGCAGCCATGTATTTCCAGCCTGTCCTTACCTATGAAGGCGGTCAAATGGAATTAAGCTGTACCAAACAACTCATCGGAGAAAAAGTGGTAGGCGACGGAAACATGATCCGGTATAAAGAAGGCGGTACTTTTACTTATAACTGTGTCTTCCCGTACAAGCCCGAAATGAACACTTCCATGCTTTCTGTAACGCCTATTATTTATGAAGCCAAGGAAAATATCCTGACGAAAAAGGATGAAATCAAAGCCAAGGTCAAATTCATGGAATTACCTTCCCGCGACCTTGCTCCTGGCGTAATCTACACGGCTACACGCGTTCAGCATGATGAACTGGCCCTGATCGCTGATCACGGCTACCAGAAAGAAGTGATCGTGTCTAAAACCGGTACCATTTTCTACAAAAAGAATAAATACGACCTCGACCTGAAGTTCGGCCTCAACAAAACCGATGCATCAAAAGCCGGCCTTGTTGATCTGAACGCCTTCCTGAACCAGGGATGGAAAGTAAAGGGCATTAACATGGATGGTTATGCATCTCCTGAAGGAGAAGAAACCTTCAATGCCGGCCTTTCTGAAAACCGTGCCAAAACCGGTCAGAAATGGATGGTGGATCAGTATAAATCATGGGCAAAAGAAGCCAATAAAACAAATAAGGACCGGAAAGCGGTCAAGGCTGCCATCGAAGCTGCAGGAAAAGACGTTAACATGATTGTTACCCAGCATGGTCCGGATTGGAACGGCTTTATGAAAAACGTTCAGGCCAGCAACGTGAAAGATAAGGACAAGATCCTCAATGTTATCAACTCTGTAGCTGATCCTGCAAAGAAAGAGCAGGAGATCCGCAACATGATCCTGATCTATCCTGAAATTGAAGAGAAAATGCTGCCTCCTTTACGTCGTTCGGAAATCACTGCCAACCTTTATGAGCCACGGATGACCGATGATGAACTGTCCAAGTATGCAGTATCCAATCCTGAAAAACTGAAGGTTGAAGAACTGCTTTATGCCGCCACACTTACCAATAACAACGATACCAAGCTGACCATTTATGAAAATGCCGTCAAGCAGTATCCTGGCGACTGGAAAGCCCTCAACAATGCAGCGGTTGCTGAAATTAACAAAGGCAACTTGGCAAAAGCCGGCGAAAATCTTACGAAAGCCGCCGCCGCTTCACCGAATAACGGTATCATTGAGAATAACATCGGTGTAGTTGCCGCCCGTCAGAAGGATCTTAAAAAGGCTGAAGTTCATTTCAAAAAAGCTGCCTCCCTGGGTGAAAACACCAATTACAATGAAGGCATTATCCAGATAAGGAAAGGTGATTACGGAAAAGCCGTTAATTTGCTCGGAAACTCCAAATGCAATTATAACCTTGGTCTTGCACAACTCGAAGCTGGTAACAACAGCGGCGCTGAAGCAACACTGAAGTGTGCTCCCCAGAATCCCAATACTTATTACCTGCTGGCCGTCATCGGAGCCCGTACGAACAACAGCCAGATGCTGTACGAGTACCTGATGAAGGCATGTGCCGACCCGAAACTCAAGGCTGATGCCAAGGGCGACAGGGAATTTTACAACTTCGCAAATCATCCTGAATTCCAGAATATCGTGAAGTAATTTGTTTGCTGATTGATAAAAAAAACCCGGCGCTTTATGCTGCCGGGTTTTTTTTTGGTACCCACCCCCTGGTACCCACCCCCTGCCCCTCCCTATTGGTAGGGAGGGGTGTTAATCAAGCATCTTCCAGTCGCTACTTATTGGTGAGAAAGGATTTGGGTAAGCATCTTCAAGCCCCTCCCTACCAGTAGGGAGGGGTGTTAATCAAGCATCTTCCAGTCGCTACTTATTGGTGAGAAAGGATTTGGGTAAGCATCTTCAAGCCCCTCCCTACTGGTAGGGAGGGGTTTGGGGTGGGTATATTCTGGTCATCCCCACCGGATATTCCTTCATGATCACCTTCCTGATCCACTGGTAATCATTTTCCCTGTTCACAAAATCAATCCCGTTTGTGTCGATCAGCAGAACCCTCAGATCGTTCTGCTGACGGAGGAATTCCAGGTAACCAGTCTGAATTTTATCGAGGTATTCGAACTGGATATTCTGTTCATAAACCCGCCCACGCTTCTCAATATTGTGTTTCAGGTTTTCGAGGTCCAGATAAAGATAAACAATCAGATCCGGTTTGGGAACCACTGAACTGACAATATTGAAAAGCTTTCCGTACAATCCGAATTCAAGCGGTTCAAGGTTGCGGCTTGCAAAAATCAGGGATTTAAAAATAAAATAATCGGCAAGGGTGAAACTGGTGAAAAGATCGGGTTTATTAAAATGATTCTTCAGCTGCTGGTAACGGTCGGCAAGAAATGACAACTCCAGCGGAAAAGCATAACGCGCCGGATCCTCGTAGAACCTGGGTAAAAAAGAGTTCTCTTCGAACTGCTCCAGCACCAGGGAGGCATTCAGTTCCGACGACATGCGCGTGGCAAGCGAGGTCTTACCAGCACCGATGTTGCCCTCTATTACAATGTAATTGTACAATTAGGAATGAGGAGTTAGGAATTAGGAGTTATTTTTAAAAAAATTGTTGATCAAAAATAGTAAAAAATTAGTTGTTGTTCACAAAATTCTGACCTTAGATCGGTCCATACAGCAGGCTAATAATTCTCTGACCGTCTTTTTCAGGATGGGATGAATCAGATCAGGAGCGATTTCGTGAAGCGGTTCGAGGGTAAACCTTCGTTCATGTAATCTCGGATGGGGAATCATCAGGTTTTCAGTGAAAAGGATCTGATCGCCGAAAAACAAGATGTCGAGGTCGAGGGTACGGGCGGAGTACCCCGGAGGACGGATGCCGGAGCGTGGCGGAGATCCCGATTTGACGGGAGCAGATGGCAGATCACAGATGTCGGATGCAGGTCTGGTTCTTCCAAGACTTTTTTCTATTTCCAGTAAAACCTTCAGCAATTCCTCCGCACCCAGCCTTGTGCTGATCTCCAGCACCTGATTTATAAATAAAATCTCATCTTCAAACCCCCAGGGTTCGCTTTCGTAGAATGAAGAAGTTTGGATTATTTTTCCGGCCTGAGCGGCAATCGCCTGCCGGGCTTTTTCCAGGTTTTCCACCCTTTCTCCCCGGTTGGAACCGAGTAATAAAAATACCTGGTTGAGGGGGAGAAGCGTCATCTGCCGTATAGCTTCTTCAGCAAAAATGTGATCTTCTGGCCATATTCAGGATCCATCGCCCAGCGTCCGGTAAGGTCATGAACCGTGAAAGCGGTTCCGCGCCGGACCCGCTGAAGGCGTTTATCGACGGGAGGGGTTTTCAAAGGTTCCAGGCTGGCATACGCTTTCAGATGCTGGATATGAGCCCTTACCCCTTCTTCCATGTTTTTAAACCAGTCGCCGGCCGAATAGGCATCCACGGCTCCCAAACCGCAGAAATTGTTCTGGAAACGGCTGACTGATCCGTTAAATCTCAGAAATCCGGTTTCCAGGCACATCTGACAAAAAGCCACTTCATAATTCACCCCTTCCCGCTCACATTCGGCAATATAGGTGCGGATCAGCTTTTTTACATAAGCGGTGTCGAGGGTACAGTTGTTCTCCATCATGAAAGAGGCCAGGTGAGCCGGAGGCTTGACGCCTTTATCCATGATGAAAATTGAAGGATTGGGATAATGCGCGAATGCATTCAGGGAAAAAAGAAAGGAAAGAATAAAGAAAACAAACTTCAGATTTCGCATCATGGGCAATGATACATTTTTTCAACGGTGATTTACCGGCATTCACCGAATTCTTATTCACAGAAAATTGTTGAAAAGCCCTTTTTTATATATTTGTCTTATTGTAAAAACCCAAACTATGAAACAATTCTTTAAATTCATGTTTGCCAGTATGCTGGGAACATTTCTTACCATCCTGATCCTGAGCTTCATCATTGCCGGAATCATTGCCGGGATCGTTGCCTCCGCCTCCAGTGAAGAACTCGTCATTGAAAACAACACCCTTCTCCACATGAAGCTTAATACGAAGATCATGGATCGCTCGCCTAAGCTTCCCTTTTTCTCAGGGTTTAATATGCCCGAAAAACCAATCGGGTTGAACGACATCCTCAACAACCTTAAAAAAGCAGGTAAGGACGATAAGATAAAGGGAATCTACCTCGACCTCAGTGAAATTCCCGCCGGAATTTCCACCATCTATGAGATCAGGGAAGGATTGCTCGACTTTAAAAAATCAGGAAAGTTTATCTGGGCATACAGCGAAGGCTATACCCAGAAATCCTATTACCTCGCTACGGCCGCCGATAAAATCTTTCTCAACCCGGAGGGTGGAATACTTCTCAAGGGGCTGAACACCGAAATGACTTTCCTGAAAGGGATGTTTGAAAAACTCGATATCAAAATGCAGGTGATTCGTCATGGAAAATTCAAAGCGGCTACTGAACCCCTGTTCCTCGATAAAATGAGCGCGGAAAACCGTGAACAGATCACGAAACTGATCAGCGATATCTGGGATAGCATGCTCAGTGGAATTTCTGAATCCCGTGGAATTTCAAGGCAGGAATTGAATATGCTGGCCGACAGTTTAAAAATTGAAACCACGAAAGACGCCCTTCAATATAAGCTGGTCGATCAACTGGTTTATAAAGACGAACTGATCAAAGCCCTGAAGAAAAAAATCAGTCTGGAAGAAAAAGCAAAACTCCGTTTCGTTGGGCTCGATGATTATACCAAAGTAGCTGAATCTGAAAAATCCGGAAGCAGGAAAAACAAGATTGCCGTCATTTATGCCCAGGGTTCCATCGGAGGAGGTGAAGGCGACGACCAGAGCATTGGTTCAGAAAGGATTTCCAAAGCCATCCGCAAGGCCAGGGAAGATGAAAAAGTTAAAGCAATCGTTTTCCGCATCAATTCAGGAGGAGGCAGCGCCCTTGCTTCGGATGTGATCTGGCGTGAAATCGATCTTGCCAGCAAGGTGAAACCGGTTGTGGCTTCTTTCGGAGATGTGGCAGCAAGCGGGGGATATTACATTGCCTGTGCTTCCACGAAAATCCTGGCAAACCCCACCTGTATCACAGGTTCAATCGGGGTGTTCGGCGTCATTCCAAACTTCCAGGGATTGTTCAACAAAAAACTGGGCATCACTTTCGATGAAGCAGGGACCAATAAAAACAGTGATTTCATCACGGTGGTGAAACCCCTCTCTCCATACCAGACCATGATCATACAACGGGATGTGGACCACATCTATACCGTATTCACAACCAAAGTGGCTGAAGGCCGTAAATTGCCGGTTGCGACGGTCGACAGCGTCGGGCAGGGCCGGGTCTGGAGTGGAAGCGATGCTAAAAAGATCGGACTCATCGATGCTTACGGAGGTCTCACAAAAGCCATTTCCCTTGCGGCAGAACTTGCGAAAATTAAGGATTACCGCCTCCTGTCCTTACCCGAACAAAAAGATCCCTTCCAGCAAATATTGGACGAAATCATGGGGAATTCACCTTCCTCCCGGCTGCAACAATATCTGGGCGAAGATTATGAGTTATACCTCTACCTGAAAGAGATCAGGGAAATGAAGGGCGTCCAAGCCAGAATGTTGGTTGAGTTTAATATTGAATGATAAGATGAACCACAATAGACACAGTAGGGCATATTATTATTATTTTCTATTGTGAACTATTGTGCCTAATGTGGTTGATTTATCGGAGGTATTCCAATAAAATTCTACCGCATCGGATACTTTTTGAAGATCTCCTCGCTTTTCATCAGGATATCGATATACTGAGCCCTTTTGTATGCGAAAGGATCCTTCATATGCCTGCGTGAAAGTTTGCCTTTGAACTGATCGATGGTCAGGTGGTTTTTAGATTCCATCCATGTGTCAAGATCCCTGAGCATCTCAGCAATATGTCCGATCCCGTTTTTGTACAGGGCGCTGACCACCTGCACGCAATCGGCGCCTGCCAGGATCATCTTTGCCATGTCTTTCCCGGTATATATCCCGGTATTGGCACAGAGGGAACCCCGGATCTCTTCATGAAGCAGGCCGATATACCTTAAGGGCAAACGGTTGTCGTCGTCATGGCTTAAATGATAGGGGTAATGATGTTCTTCCTTCTCCACATCAATATCAGGCTGAAACAGACGGTTAAAAAGTACAAATCCGTCCACGCCGGCATAATACATCTGCTGCACCACCATTAGAACATTGGTGTAAAACGGACTTAATTTAACACTGACCGGTATCCTGACATTTTTCTTCACTTCGGCAAGGGTATCGAGCTGCTCATTGACAATGGCTTTCCCATCCTTTTTAAAGTCGCCCGGTATGCTGTAGAAGTTCAGCTCCAGGGCATTGATGCCTGTATTTTCAAGCTGTCTGGCATACTCCACCCAGGTTTCATCGAAGTTGCAGTTCAGGCTGGCAATGACCGGAATGGTCACAGAATCCACCACTTTCCTTAAATGACTCAGGTGTTCCCGCGGACCAGCATGTTCAATATCCGGAAAAAGGCTGATCATTTCGGCATGACGGTCGTTGTACTGGTTCAGTTCCTCACTGAGCTGCAAACGTTCGAGTTCGATTTGTTCTTCAAACAAGGTCTTGTAAACGATGGCGGCCGCTCCGGCTTCTTCCATCTTTTTGATGTTTCCGATGTCCTTAACCAGGTTGCTCGCACCTGCAATCAGCGGGTTCTTCAACTGAAGACCCAGATACTTCGTTGATAAATTAGCCATAAAACCTTTAGTTTATATGATCGACAAATATACAGAAATACTCTGATTAACAGATAGGCGATGGGTGATAGGCGATAGGCGAAAAAAAAATACTGATCCTCATCGCAGATCGCTTATCACTGATCGCAGATCGCTTATTTTTCGTAGTTCATCTCCGCCAGCCGTTTGTAATGGTTGTACCTCCATTTCGCATTTTCTTCAGCTGCTTTGAAGAGTATATCGGCTTCTTCGGGGAACATCTTTTTCAGAGAAGTATATCGCACTTCGCCATTGAGGAATTCCTGGAATTTATTCCAATCGGGTTCTTTGGAATCAAGGGTGAAAGGATTCTTTCCTTCTTCTCCGTGCAGGGGATTGTAACGGTAAAGCTGCCAGTATCCTGAAGCAACAGCCTGATCCATTTCTTCCTCCACTTTCCCCATGCCATTACGGAGTCCGTGGTTGATACAGGGTGCATAAGCAATGATCAGGGAAGGACCATGGTACGATTCGGCTTCCTTCACGGCCCGGAACAGCTGGCTGTTGTTTGCGCCCATGGATACCTGGGTTACATACACATACCCATAGGTCATGGCCATGGCGCCCAGATCTTTTTTCCTTACTTTTTTACCGGAAGCTGCAAACTTGGCCACGGCTCCGATGGGGGTCGATTTGGATGATTGTCCCCCGGTATTGGAATAAACTTCGGTATCGAGCACCAGAATGTTAATGTCTTCGCCGGAAGCGATCACATGGTCCAATCCGCCGTAACCGATGTCATAAGCCCATCCGTCGCCACCGATGATCCAGATCGATTTCTTGATCAGATATTGACGGAGATTGAGAAGATCGGTTGCCAGGGGATGGTTTTCCTTTTGCAGCAGGGGAAGCAGGCTGGCAGCAGCTATTTTGGAAGTCTCAGCATCATACATTCCTTCAATCCATGTTTTCATGGCTTCCAGGGTACCGGCTCCCATCCTGTTTTCCTTGATCGCTGCCCGCATTTTTTCGGCCATGCGTTTCCGGAGCTGGGTAATGGCCACCGCCATCCCGTATCCGTACTCGGCATTATCCTCAAAAAGAGAATTGGCCCAGGCAGGACCATGGCCTTCCGTATTCATCCGGTAAGGTGTAAAAGGAGCGGTACCTCCGTAAATGGAGGAACAACCCGTTGCATTGGCAATCATCATGCGTTCACCGTAAAGCTGGGTAAGCAGTTTAATATAAGGCGTTTCCCCGCAACCTGCGCAGGCTCCCGAAAACTCAAACAATGGCTGTGCAAACTGACTGTTCTTAAAAGTTTTGGAACGGTCGATGAGACCGGAAGTCTTGTAGGAAACTTTGGTGGTCAGGAAATCCCAGTTTTTCATTTCCGGTAATTGCGAACCCAAATCACGGAATTCGAGGGCTTTGGTCTTTGCCGGACAAACATCCACGCAATTGCCGCATCCGGTACAGTCGAGGGTGCTCACCTGTATACGGAATTCCATGCCGGCAAGCTCTTTACCGACGGCTTTCAGTGTAATCATTTCTGACGGAGCCTGAGCCTTTTCCGTTTCATCTAAAAGGAATGGACGAATGGCGGCGTGGGGACAAACATAAGCGCATTGGTTACATTGAATGCAATTGGCTGCAATCCATTCGGGAACGTTGACTGCAATTCCGCGTTTTTCAAGCTGGGTCATGCCGTTGGGGAAAGTCCCGTCTTCGCGTCCTGTGAAAGCGCTCACCGGAATATCGTCCCCATCCATGGCGCTGACCGGATCAAAGATCTGCCGTACAAAAGCATTCTTGCTTTCATCGGCTACGGGTTTCAGTTCAAGTTTTTCCCATTCGGCCGGAACTTCAATTTTTATCAGCTCTCCTCCCCGGTCGATGGCGGAATAATTCATGTTTACAATGTCTTCTCCTTTGCGTCCGTATGTTTTATAGATGGCTTTCTTCATGTCTTTCACCGCATTTTCGAAAGGAATGACGTTGGCAACCTTGAAAAAGGCGCTTTGCATGATGGAATTGGTACGGTTCCCGAGGCCGATCTCCTCAGCGATCTTGGTGGCATCAATAATATAGAAATTGATCTGATGTCCGGCCAGGTATTTTTTCATGTGAAGGGGAAGGCGAAGCTTGGTTTCTTCTGCACTCCACATGGAGTTGAGCAGGAAAGTACCTCCATCCTTCAGACCTTTCAGCAAATCATATTTTTCGAGGTAGGCCGGCACATGGCAGGCTACAAAATCGGGGGTGATCACCAGATAGGGAGAACGGATGGGACTGTCGCCGAAGCGCAGGTGAGAAACGGTAACCCCTCCTGATTTTTTGGAATCATAAGCAAAATACGCCTGGGCATATTTATCGGTATTGTCACCTATGATCTTGATGGAGTTCTTGTTTGCTCCAACGGTGCCATCGGAACCGATTCCATAGAATTTTGCCGAATAAGTCCCTTTGGGGTTAATATTCATTTCTGGGATCAGGGGCAGGGAGTGGAATGTCACATCGTCAACGATTCCTACCGTGAAATGATTTTTAGGCTCTTGTGCTTTTAAATTATTGAAAACGGAAATGATCTGGGAAGGGGTGGTGTCTTTGGAGCTGAGTCCGTAACGCCCGGCAATAATCATCGGACGGGTTTCCCTGTCATAGAACAGATCGCGGATATCGAGGTACAAAGGATCCCCGTTGGCTCCGGGTTCCTTGGTGCGATCAAGCACGCAGATGCGTTTCACCTGCGCGGGCAGCACATTGAAGAAATATTTCTCCGAGAAAGGACGGTAAAGATGTACCGAGATCAATCCGACTTTTTCGCCTTTTGCCATCAGGTAGTCAATCACTTCTTTGGTGGTATCGGTGATGGACCCCATGGCCACCACGATGTTTTCGGCTTCCGGATGTCCGTAATACATAAAGGGATGGTAAACCCTTCCGGTCATTCTGGTGATTTCCTGCATATAGGCATCCACCACATCGGGAATGGGTTCGTAGAATCGGTTGACCGCTTCCTTTGCCTGGAAGAAAATATCCGGATTCTGGGCTGTGCCCCTGGTCACCGGATGCTCGGGATTGAGTGCGCGGTCGCGGAATTCCTGCAAGGCTTTGTAATCGATCAAGCCGGCCATATCCTCATTGTCAAAGTATTCAATCTTCTGGATTTCGTGGGAGGTGCGGAAACCATCGAAGAAATGCAGGAAAGGAACACGCGATTTAATGGCGGAGAGGTGAGCGATACCGGCCAGATCCATGACTTCCTGAACCGAACCTGAAGCAAGCAGGGCAAAACCTGTTTGGCGGGTAGCATACACATCGCTATGATCGCCGAAAATCGACAGGGCATGGGCCGCCACGGTACGAGCGCTTACATGAAAGACCGCCGGAAGCAGTTCCCCTGCCAGTTTATACATATTGGGGATCATCAGCAACAAGCCCTGGGATGCGGTGAAGGTGCTGGTAAGTGCGCCAGCCTGAAGGGAGCCGTGCAGCGCGCCGGATGCGCCGGCTTCGCTCTGCATTTCCACTACTTTTACTTCATCACCGAAAAGGTTTTTCCGGCCATGGGCAGCCCATTCATCAATGTTCTCTGCCATGTTTGAAGAAGGAGTGATCGGGTAAATGGCGGCAACCTCACTGAACATATAGGCCATATGGGATGCAGCCTGGTTCCCGTCGCAGGATAAGAATTTTTTTGTTTTACTCATAATATATTGAATTTTAAATATTTAGTTCCGCCGTTGTTAATCTTCTAACAGTCTGCAAAAGTACAAAAAGTTTTCTAAAAACCGGGAAATGGAATGAAAAAGATGACAGATGACGGATAGCGGATGTCGGAGCGTAGCGGAGATCCCGTTTGGGCGGGAGCGGATAACAGATAACAGATAACAGATAATAGGTGGATGGTAAAAATTCAGGTTCGATGAGATGAATTTACAGTTTTGATAAATTCATGAATCATTTTTGCAAGTGTTAATAATCTTGAATGTAGGTCTTCATATTTCTCTGGAGATTTTAATGCCTGCGTTTCAAAAAGAGTTTCAAGATGATCTATTGATTCATCTGTGGATGATTCTGCAAAAATCAGAAACCGAATAAAGTCCTGTTTGTACATTCTTCTTCCAAATCCTTCGACAATGTTTGATTTGATTGATTTACTTGATCGTCTGATCTGACTTCCGGTTTCATACATTTCAAATTTTGGCAAATCCTGCAATGTCATTTTATGGATATCTACAACGATCTCCTTCGAGAGTTTCCAGATATATAGATCTTTATAATGCATATTTTTTTCTACTTAATCAGAAAATTTAAAAAAGGTAATACTGAAATCTAATTAATTTATCAACAATCACCAGATTTTTCATCCAACAACCCTCATCCGTCATCTGCGATCTGCGATCTGTCATCCGCTCACGCCCAAACGGGATCTCCGCTACGCTCCGACATCCGCTATCTGTCATCCGTCATCTGTCATCCTTTTCTTATCTTTGCCTCATGATCTTTCCAGACAGCTTCGAACAAAAACTAGGTTTTGACAGCATCCGACAAATCCTGAATGAATCCTGCCTCAGTCCGCTGGGCAGGCAAAGGGTGGAAAAGATATGTTTTTGCACCGATCCGGAAGAAATCCGGAGGATGCTTTCGCTGACCGCAGAAATGAAACAGATCATTGAATTCAGCGAAAATTTTCCGGCCCAGGACTATTATGACATGATCCCGCTTCTCCTTCACCTCCGCATTGAGGGAACCTACCCCGAAACCGACCAGCTTTCTGAATTCAAACTCTCCCTCAACACAATCACCAGGCTGCTGAATTTTTTTGAAAAGAATAAGGAAGAATTCCCGGAGCTATATCAATTAGGAATGAGGAATGAGGAATTAGGAATTAATATGCTTCAGACGGTTGCGTATCTGATTGCGCAGATCGTGGATGAGCGGTCGCAAATCCGGGATACCGCCTCTCCTGCCCTGCTGAAAATCAGGAAGGAAAAAGCCTCCAAAATGGTTTCCGTGGAACGTAAAGTTGTACAAAGTTTCAAAACGGCACAGAAAAACGGCTGGACTCCTGATGACACCGACATCACCATACGCAACGGGCGACTGGTCATCCCGCTCACCGCGGCCAATAAACGCAAGATCCCGGGTTTCCTGCATGATGAATCCGCAACCGGACAAACGGTGTACATCGAACCCGCGGAGATCTTCGAAACCAACAATGAAATACGGGAACTCGAATACGCTGAAAACCGGGAAATCATCCGCATCCTCATCGAACTGGCCAATCAGATCAGGCCCGACATCGACAGCCTCCTCAAAGCCTATTTCTTCCTGGGTGAAATCGACTTTATCCGGGCAAAAGCCCGCTTTGCCATCGAGACAGGGGGAAATCTGCCGATAGGCGATAGACGATATGCGATTGACCCCTCCCCAACCCCTCCCCTTAAGGGGAAGGGCTCATCCGCTCCCGCCAAAGCGGGATCTCCGCTAAGCTCCGACATCCGCTCCCGCCAAAGCGGGATCTCCGCTACGCTACGACATCCGTCATCCTTCTCCTGGAGAGGCGCCGTCCATCCCCTGCTGTTTCTTTCTCACAAAAAGCAAAACAAAACCGTCGTCCCGCTTGACATCAGTCTCGATCAGGAAAACCGCATCCTCATTATTTCCGGACCCAATGCGGGCGGAAAGTCGGTTTGCCTGAAAACGGTCGGCCTGGTACAGTATCTGTATCAATGCGGTTTGCTTCCTCCCGTAAAGGAAGATTCGGAATTCTGTGTATTTCATAAGATATTTATCGACATCGGCGATGAGCAATCCATTGATAACGACCTGAGCACTTATACTTCCAAACTCCACAACCTGAAGTATTTCCTCGAAAACCTGGATGAACGGTCGCTTTTCCTGATTGATGAACTCGGTACCGGCACTGATCCCAGTCTGGGAGGAGCCATTGCTGAAGCCACGCTGGAGGAACTCAACAAGAAAAAACCTTCAGGGGTGGTCACCACCCATTATTCCAATTTAAAATTGCTTTCGGGAAGGGAAGCGGGAATATTAAACGGAGCCATGCTTTTCGACCTGAAAAATCTCAAACCGCTTTACCGCTTGAAAACAGGAAAACCCGGCAGTTCCTTTGCATTTGAAATTGCGCAGGAAATAGGCTTCCCTAAAAATGTGCTGGATATGGCCCGGACAAAGACCGGTAAAAGCCAGCTTGATTTCGACCGGGAGTTACAGAACCTGGAAGTTGAGAAAGAACAACTGAGTAAGCAAACCACCGAGATGAGGGTTGCCGACGATTTCCTGGCCGAACTCATTGCAAAATATGAAAACCTGACGGCCAGCCTGGAATCAAAGAAAAAAGAGATCCTCGAAACTGCCCGGGAAGAAGCCAGGGAATTGCTCGAAAACTCCAATAAAATCATTGAAAAAACAATTAAGGAAATACGGGAAGCACAAGCGGAGAAAGGCCGGACAAAAGAGGTACGAGCTGAGTTGACGGAATTGAAGGAGAAGTTGATCAGCGATATGCGATCTGAGAAGGGCGATCGGGGATCGGCGATCGGGGATCAGGGACCGGCGATCAAACCAAAAATAATTCCTAATTCCTCATTCCTAATTCCTAATTCAAATTCCAGTCCTTATCAGGGCTATATCGATGATTTGCACGCCAAGCTCCTGAACTTCGAACTGACCCTTGACCTCAGGGGAAAAAGAGTAGATGAAGCCCTTGCCCTGCTTCAACATTACATCGACGATGCAACCCTGCTTTCACTGAACGAAGTACGTATCCTTCATGGCAAGGGCAACGGGGTACTCAGACAGGTTACCCGCGATTACCTTCGCTCCAGGAAAGAAGTCAGATCCGCCCGGGATGAAGCGATCGAAAGGGGTGGCACCGGCATTACCCTGGTTACCTTTTAACATTTTTTATGAATTTTCTTCCCCCGCTGCGGCAACAGGAAAAAAAATCCGTGTATTCCGTACTATTAAACTATCATTCAAATCCTTACACCCACTGAGTATATACATTATCCGTCATCTGTCATCCGTCATCCGCCATCCTTTTCCCCACGTTTCCACCCGCTTTCTCCTCCTCAGGGCTCAGGAGTTGTTAATTAAATAACCGAGTTGTACCTTTGCACCCTTTGCGAAAAAAATCAAAAAATGAGTTTGAGAGCAAAAACCACAGAACTGAAAAAACGTATGCAGGTTGCTTTCCAGGGCGGCGGCGAGCAGGCGCTGGAAAAGCAGAAAGCATCCGGGAAAATGACTGCCAGGGAACGTATCCTGGCCTTGCTTGACCCGAATACTTTTCATGAATACGACCTGTTTGTCAAACATGCCGGACAGGATTTCGACATGGATAAAAAATACCTCCCCGGCGATGGAGTCATCACGGGCACCGGGTCCATCAATGGATGGCCTATCTGCATTTTCGCCCAGGACTTCACTGTTGCCGGTGGTTCTCTGGGGTATATGCACGCAAAAAAGATCACCAAGATCATGGATCATGCCATGAAGATGAAAGTACCCCTGATCGGGATCAACGATTCGGGCGGAGCCCGTATACAGGAAGGGGTGAACTCCCTGGCCGGGTATGGGGAGATCTTTTACCGTAACACCCAGGCTTCAGGCGTGATTCCTCAGATCAGCGTCATCCTGGGCCCCTGCGCCGGAGGCGCGGTTTATTCTCCCGCACTTACCGATTTTGTGTTCGTCGTTAACAACATCTCCAAAATGTTCATCACCGGTCCGGAAGTAATCAAGACTGTGCTGGGTGAGGAAATTTCGATGGAAGACCTGGGCGGAGCAAGGGTACATGCCGAAATTACAGGGAATGCGCATTTCTATTCTGAAAGCGAGACCGAATGTTTCGAACAGATCAAGCGGCTCGTGACTTATATTCCATGGAACAATGAAAAGAAAGCCGAAACTTTTCCGAAAAAAGCTCCGAAAACAAGGCAGTACAAACTCGATTCGATCTTCCCTACGAATCCCATGCAGCCTTACGATGTGCGCGATATCATCAAAGCCTTATCCGACGATTCCGACTTCTTCGAAATCCACGAGATGTGGGCAGCCAATATCATCGTGGGCTTCGGAAGGCTCGACGGACAAACCATCGGCTTCGTAGCCAATCAACCCATGGTGCTTGCCGGGGTGCTCGATGTGGACTCCAGCGACAAAGCCGCACGTTTTATCCGTTTCTGCGATGCCTTTAACATTCCGCTTGTGACCCTGGTCGACTTACCAGGTTACCTGCCCGGGGTTGATCAGGAGCATGCAGGCGTCATCCGCCATGGAGCAAAAGTACTGTATGCGTACAGTGAGGCTACCGTCCCAAAACTTACGGTAATCCTTCGCAAAGCTTACGGAGGTGGCTACATCGCCATGTGTTCCCACCACCTGAGGGCCGACTTCGTATTCGCCTGGCCTACGGCCGAAATTGCCGTCATGGGTCCTGAAGGCGCCGCGAATATCATTTTCCGTAATGAAATCAAATCCAGCGATAATCCCGAAGAAACACGCAAACGCCTGATCGAAGAATACCGTCAGAAATTTGCCAATCCCTACGTTGCGGCAGCCTACGGCTATATTGATGCGGTGATCGAACCCGGGGAAACCCGCAACTTCCTCATTCATTCTCTTACCCTGGCCCAGAGCAAACGGGAAAATCCGCCGAAAAAGAAACATGGGATACCGCCTTTTTAATTAGGAATTAGGAATTAGGAATTAGGAGTTAAGAATGAGTTTTTACTCACGAGTTCACCAACTCACCAACTTTACATTATGGACGAAAACATTGAATTCACTGATTTTCCTTATGAAGAGGTCACGTTCCGGACAACCCTTACGAAGAAGTTCGCCACACGTAAACCCTATACCCCTCCCAATCCGAAAAAAATTACGGCCTTTATTCCAGGTACCATCATGAAAATCTTTGTGAAGGAAAACCATAAAGTGAAAAAGGGAGATAACCTCCTGGTGCTTCAGGCCATGAAGATGAACAACCACCTGCTTGCCCCCATCAACGGAACTGTGAAAAAGATTTATGTGAAACAGGGGGAGACCGTTCCTAAGAAAACCCTGTTGATGGAGTTGAAATAAACTTTATTGAATCTCCGACAATACCTTCTGAATAAACATCAATACCTCATCGCGTCCCAGTTTGGATTCCGATGAAGTAAGGATGATCACGGGCAGCTCTTCCCAATGTTCCGACAGGGTAATCTTGTATGCTTTCAGGTTGGCGCCCAACTGCGTTTTGGACATTTTATCGGTTTTGGTGAAAAGGATCACAAAGGGAATATCGTGGTCGCCCAGCCAGTCCATAAATTCCAGATCAATTTTCTGTGCCGGGAGACGGGAATCTATCAGCAGAAAAGTACAGGCAAGGGTTTCACGCTTCTCCAGATAATTCCTGATCATCCCCTCGAATTTGGCCTTTTCCGATTTACTGAGTTTTGCAAAGCCGAAGCCGGGAAGGTCAACCAGGAACCAATCCCCGATGGGATTGTCAGATGACGGATGTCGGATGACGGATGCTCCCATACCACCAGGGGGAGGGGTTCCAACTTTAAAGAAGTTGATCAGCCGTGTTTTTCCGGGAGTTCCGGAAACTTTTGCCAGCCCTTTTTGTCCGGCCAGCATATTGATCAGGGAAGATTTTCCAACGTTCGACCGCCCGATAAATGCAAATTCGGGGATCTCTCCTTTCGGACAGGACTTCAGGTCGGGAGCAGAACAAATGAATTCTATTTTCTCTATTTTCATTACCTTTGTATCTTATTCAAAGATATGCAAATTATCCTTAAACCCACATCCCTTGAGCAACTCTGGAAAGACAGGTTGATTGATTTTGAAGAAATCATGAAGATTGTAGTCGATGTTGATAAGAATATCCTGGCTATTGACGCAGAAATGCATGCGGATCTGGAAAAATATCTCCTGGAATCAGGCTCAACACAGAAAGATCTCTGGGGAGCCAATGTGTATCCTGTGAATAAACCAGATGAGAATCTTGAGTACACCTCCTTCATTAACATCCGGCCAAGCCAGGGAAACCGGAGTATGGAAGTGAAAGATGAAATCATTCGCAAGAAAATCAAACAAATCGTCAATACCCTCTTAGTCTGAAAATGTATCCCCTGATATTTCATAAGACACTGACCATGGAAAAATGGTGTTCCTATCCAACGCACCAGCAAATCCTGACAATCGCCAATGAGCTTAACCGCGCCGGTAATGCGCTCCGGAAAGGAGAACCTGTAAATGCAATACACGCATGGGAAAGAGCATTTGAATTGACCGACCTGACTGTGGAAGATCCAAAGTGGAGCTTGAAATTGAAGGAATTACTCCGTTTCCGGGAAACCTTGGGAGCCTTATTTCTTCAGCCCGATTTAGCCGAAAACGAACTGCTTACCCGCACCCTCATTACCCTCAACCCGATATCCTGCAATGCAGTTAGACCATAATTAGGAATTAGGAATTAGGAATGAGGAATTGAATAATTTGTAACTAACTCCTAACTCCTAATTCCTAATTCCTAATTCCTAATTGGTATGCCTTGTTTCTGACCATCTCCGCCCATTGGGTGTCGGTTTTTGACTTATCGAAAGTGGCATAGGGAATGGGTTCGCCGAAGGTGATGCGTATGGTTTGTCCTTTTTGCCGCATCATCTCATCCACCAGGTAAAGCATCTCAATATTGGCTTTGATGCCCAGTCGCTTACGCCAGTTGGCCAGGTTATAGAACCAGTTTGAATTCTGCCCCGAAATATGAACCGGGATCACATCACGTTGGTATTTTCTGGCTTTGGAAATGAAGGTCTTCTTCCACTCAAGATCACGGATGACAGATAACGGATGACAGATGCTCCCCTCCCTCCCGGGGGAGGGGCTGGGGGTGGGGAAATGGCGGATGGCAGAATGTTTGCGGGAAACCAGTCCGGCGGGAAAGTAGAGAATGGTTTTATCAGAGGCGAAGGTATCGTTGATGATGCGGGCGTTTTCCGTATTGCGGCCATGCTTGTTGACCGGGATGAACAAAGGTCTGAGCCCGGGCACATTCATTAAAAGGTCATTCACCGGAAACACAATATCGGGCAGAACCCGGCCCGCCTCCTGCATGAGGGCCATTCCGTCGAGTCCGCCCAAAGGATGATTGGAGGCAAGGATGAAGCGATGGGCGATGGGCGATGGGCGATCTGCGATTTGCGATCGGAGGTCGTTGCTGATAATTTTTACGCCGAATTCTTTGAGTATGGCTTCTACGAATGGCAGTCCGACCTTATCGCGGTGATTATAAATATAGCCGTTGATGGCTTCCTGGTGGGTAATGCGTTTGAGATACGCGATCACGAAGCCTGGAATGATTTTAAGCAGTCCGGGGTTTTTGGAAGCGAACAGGGCTTCAATATCGATCAGTCTTTCAGAGACTATTTCAGTTTCCATGAAGCAAAGATATGAAATAACGATAGGCGATCGGCGATCGGCGATATGCGATCCGTCATCTGTCATCCGTCATCCGTTCCCGCCAAAGCGGGATCTCCGCTGCGCTCCGACATCTGTCATCTGTCATCTTAATAATGAAGAAAATAAAAAAGAATCCGTAATTTTGATCGCTTTCTAAATCCTGTTTATGGAAACAATTGTTCCGCCCGTTGATCACCGGCTTCTGGAAGATGAACTGACCGACAGCATTTTTCTCCGCAATACCAACAACGGAAAAAATAAGATCTATGTTTTCACTGCCCACGAGTCACCCCATCTCATGCGGGAAGTGGGGAGGCTGAGGGAGATCACTTTCCGTGATGCCGGGGGCGGCACCGGTTTATCGCTCGACATAGATGCTTTCGATACCATGGAAGTGCCCTTTCATCAGTTGATCGTGTGGAACCCGGTGGAAAAAGAGATCACCGGCGGGTACCGTTTCATTCACGGACGCGACATCCCCTGCACCCAGAAAGGTTGCCTGAACAGCGCCACGGCCGAACTTTTCAATTTTTCAGACCATTTTATCCGCGATTATCTGCCCTGGAGCATCGAACTCGGGCGATCTTTTGTACAGCCCAATTATCAGCCGCTCATCAATTTCCGGAAAGGCATGTATTCCCTTGATAACCTCTGGGACGGGCTTGGCGCCATGATCATAGAAAATCCCGACGTGAAATATTTCTTCGGTAAAATGACCATGTATCCCGACTACAACCGGGTGGCCCGTGACATCATCCTGTATTTCCTGAGAAAATATTTTCCCGACACAGAAACCCTGATGACGCCCATGGAAGCCGTGAAAGCTGAAACTACCGATGAGGAGATCGCCCGGCTTTTCACCGCCCCTACCTATGAAGAAAACTATAAGGTGCTGATTCAGAAAATCAGGAAATACAATGAACATGTGCCTCCCCTGGTCAATGCGTACATGAACCTCTCCCCTACCATGCGAACATTCGGAACCGCGATCAATCACGATTTCGGGGAAGTTGAAGAAACAGGGATTTTAATATATATAGACGACATCTATCCCCGGAAAAAGGAAAGGCATCTTAAAACCTATATGCAAAGGTTTTCGCTGAAGGGACTCAGGTGGAGAATAAGAAGATAACAATCTATTTCTGAACGGCGTTTGCCTTTTTCATCATCTTACGCTTGAGGTTTGCTGCCTTGTTTTTGTGAATGACACGCTTTTTGGCAAGCTTATCGATCTGTGCAACAACTTTGGGAAGGTCTTTAGCCAGAACTTCTTTATCGTCGGTACCACGGAAATTTTTCACGGTATTCCTTACCGTTTTACCCTGGTATTTGTTGAGTGTGCGTTTTGTTTCGCTGCTGCGGATTCGTTTTTCTGCGCTTGTGTGATTGGCCATCTTAAATTCTGATTATAAATAAGGCGGCAAAGATACGAATTCTACTGAAATAAAAAAATTAGGAGTTAGGAATCAGGAGTTAATTATAAATTATTCCATGATAAAATTCTTAAATCTTCATTCAATTCCTAATTCCTAATTCCTAATTCCTAATTAAAAACCAGCTCCTAACTCATTTCTGTTCTTCCGAAGCGTTTTCAGTTCCAGGTTTGGCGACTGCCTTTTTTCTGGTCGTATTTTTCTTTTTCTTCGGCATCGCTTTTTTTACAGGGGTTGCCTGCTTCTTTTCTTCTGCTTTGGGCAATTCAGCTTTTACTTCCGCGGGCTTTGCTTTCTTTGGGCGACCTCTTTTCTTTCCTTTTGGCTTTAATGGTTTTTCAACTACCGTCGTTTTATTGATGGCACCCAGTTTAATAAGGATGGTTTGAATATCCTTTACATAATTTTCAGCCTCGGCCAATTCGAATTCATAATGATTTCTTAAAAATTCGAGTTCGTCTTCAGAAAATCTTATTGATTTCATTTTCTTGATTTTAGTGATTACTAATTTTTTGTAAAATTAGAAAAACTTCAGAACAATAAAAAATGTTAGCAGGATGTATGATTGCGGATGACGGATGTCGGAGCGCAGCGGAGATCCCGCCTTGGCGGGAACGGATCGCAGATAACAGATCACAGATCACAGATCGCCATTATTAACATATTTTTTTGTATCTTTGTAAGCCTATGCCGGAGATTTTCAGAATATTTGGATTTGTTTTCTTCTTCTACTCAAATGAAGGACAAGAACCTGTTCACGTCCATGTAAGGAAAGCAGGTGGGTTTGCAAAGTTCTGGATTGATCCGGTCGAACTTGATTTTTCACAAGGCATGAAAATTTCAGATATAAAGCAGGCAGAAGAACTGATATTAGAACATTTGGAGATAATTAAAACAAAATGGCATGAAATACATGGTAGCTGAACTTCTGTTTAAGGTAACGAAAGCATGGTACGAGAATGGATGGATATGTCTTTTGCTTTCTGATAAAAAAGAAGTCAGGTTCCCTGTTGAATTAAACAGGAAATTTAACAAAGCTTCATCTGATCAATTAAATAATATTGAGATTATCTGTGAAGGCACCGGACTACATTGGCCCGACCTCGATGAAGATTTAACCGTAACCGGAATCCTCGAAGGCCGGTTCTCCTCCTGAAACCATCGAAAAGCCTATCGCAGATGACAGATCACAGATCCCAGATCGCATATCGCGTATAAACCTTAGCATATTAACCACATTAGGCACATTAGGACACATTAGGTTATAGGCTGAAATTTCTATTGTGATCTATTGTGTCTATTGTGGTAAAAAGAAATCCGGCCCTCATTCCTGTTTCTTAACATACTGCAGATCGCAGATCGCCAACAATTGTGAAATCTGTAACGATAATGCTATGTAGATGTACAAAGATATTTCATTCCTGTTTCAGGCTTTTTCGCTTGTTATGTTACAACCATATCAAAAAAAAATTATAAAATAATTGAAAAAAAACTTGACTTTTTTAAAAAAGAATTGAGTACATTTGTTACTCGAAACCGACAGAATTGAATAAACCCTTCGAAAATACATACATCAATTCTGAAATGCAGGAATGCACCAATGCCCCAATGCAGGAATGCAGGGAAATGACCTCACCTCCTGACCCCCGCTCCTTAAAGGCGAGGGGGAACATATATCCTCCGTCATCCGTCATCCGTCATCCGTTCCCGCCAAGGCGGGATCTCCGCTACGCTCCGTCATCCGCCATCTGTCAATGGCTTGCGTTATATACCAAATCGCGTCAGGAAAAAGTGGTGATGCAGCGGCTGCTTGAAGAGGGCATTGAAGCTTATGTCCCCCTTCATAAGGTGATCAGGCAGTGGAGCGACCGGAAGAAATTGGTTGAAGAGCCCCTGATACGGTCTTATTGTTTTGTGAATGTTGCGCCGTTCCGGCAGCACAAAGTGCTCGGTGTGCCTGGAGCGGTACGGTATGTATGGTTCAGCGGGAAGCCCGCGGCAATACCGGCAAAACAGATTGACTTGCTGAAAATTATCACGGGTTATAACATCCCTGTTGAATGTCTTTCGGGGAACTTAATGCCAGGCACAAAAGTCAAAATTATTGCCGGTCCGATGGCCGGATATTGCGGCGAAATGATCTCCGGCTCTGGAAAGAGCCGGGTGATCATACGGATTGAACCGCTTGAAACGGCGATATCGATTTCGATTTCACCCGCACTGCTGGAAAGAATTAGGAATTAGGAATTAGGAATTAGGCGTTGTTTTTGCTAGGTCAGGAATGTGACTGAAAGGGCGAAGCTGGACCATTTAGGAATTAGGAGTTAGGAATTAGGAATTGAATGCGGTTTATACGTTATTCTGTTGATTTTTTTTGAGTGTTTTTATGATTGATCCGGTAATTTTTAAGATTTCTTCACCATCCTTTATCAGGGATTCTGCTTGCTTATCTGTAAGATATTTTGTTTCCTGAAGTAGTTTCAGCCAATATTTTGTTTCCCTTGCTTCTTTATAAACAATCGTCATCCTTGCAACAAAATCCTTATTGGAGTTCACCCCCAATGCTTCTTCAATATTAGCCCCGATTGAAGTTCCCGACCGAAGGACTTGACGACTCATGATAAATTCATTTTTCCCATGTAAATACTGATACAGTCTGATGATCCGAATCGCAAAAAGAAAAGCTTTCGTTTGAATAATATTATCTTCTTTCATAATTTTTCTACTTAATCGGATTAATGTAAAAAGGTAATACCCCTGTTAATAAAAAAAATCAATTCCTAATTCAATTCCTAATTCAATTCCTAACTCCTAATTCCTAATTCCTAATTGTGTTAGACACCCTCATCACCAACAAGACCCGCATCAAGCTTCTGCTCCGGTTTTTCCTGAATGCAGAGAGCAGCGCTTACCTCCGTGGGCTTGAGGAAGAATTTGGGGAATCGACCAACGCGATACGGGTGGAGCTGAACCGTTTTGAAGATGCGGGCTTGCTGACCAGCGGCAGGGAACGTAACAAAAAAGTGTTCCGGGCCAACATGAAGCATCCGCTGTATGATGACATCCATGGCATTTTACGGAAACACATTGGCTTGGACCGTATCATTGAGCAGGTGGTCCAAAAACTGGGCAACATTTCACGGGCTTATGTGATCGGAGCATTGGCCATGGGGCTGGATACCAATAAAGTGGAGCTGGTCCTGGTTGCAGAAACCATTGACCGGGAATACCTTGACAAATGCATTTTAAAAGCAGAATCCCTCATCAAGCGTAAAATCAGCAGCACGGTTCTGAAAGAAGCTGAAGAAAAGAAATACCTCACCGACCATCCCGGCATCCTTTTAATCTGGGGAAAAGGAAGCTAACTCCTAACTGAATTACAATGACTTTTGATCCATCATTGTTGGCAAGCAAGATAGAACAGCAATTTCCCGAGGTTTTATTTGCCTATATTTTTGGTTCTTCAAAAAATGGATCAATCAGGGCTGAAGGAGATGTGGACATCGCTGTCTGGATGAACGACCCAAAAACCAAAATGGATCTAATCCCACGACTGACCGGCATCGTAGAATCGGTGACCCAAGGCGCCCCTTGTGATCTTATATTACTGAATGATGCCGGCAGCCAGCTTGCATTTGAAGCCCTGCAGGGCAAGCTCCTTTTTGTCAGAGATGAGGCGCTGGATCTATTTTCAGGATTTTATGCACTTACTTGCAGAGAATATGAAGATACCATTGCCTGGATGAAAAAACAACTTCAATACCGAGGATATGAAGTACAATGGGATCATTGAATCAAAACTACGTATTATCGAACAGAAACTTGAAGAGATAGATAGTTGGCATATTATCTCATTCAAGCAGCTAACGGAGAGTTCTTTGCTGCAAAACGCGGTGGAGCGGGCCCTTCAGGTATGTACTGAAGTAATGATTGATATCAGTGAAAGGATACTCGCACTGAACAAAGTACCCCCATTCGCTTCTGCAGCTGAAAATATGAAAAAACTTCAGGACCTGGGTATTTTATCTTCACGCTCAGAATATGAGGAGATGGTGAAATTCAGAAACTTTATTGTGCACCGGTACGAAAGAATAGACCTTGAAATTATTTATAATATCTTACAAAATAAGCTTTTTCTTTTTCAGAAATTCATTCAGGAGATCAGAGAAAGCTAAAATTAATTCCTAACTCCTAATTCCTAATTCCTAACTGTATTTATGTTGCTTGAAAACATAAAAATCGCCGTAATCGGCTTAGGTTATGTCGGCCTTCCCCTGGCGGTTGAATTTGCAAAAAAATTTCCGGTGGTTGGTTTTGATATCAACCAGAAGCGGATCGATGAACTGGCAGAAGGGCATGATGCGACGCTGGAAGTGGAAGAGGAGAATCTGAAGTCGGTATTGATTTCGGATGACAGATGGCAGATGACGGAGCGTAGCGGAGATCCCGCCTTGGCGGGAACGGGGAGTCTCCGCCATCCGTCATCCGTCATCTGTTATCTGCAGCTGACCGCCGAAATAAACGACCTTCGTGGCTGTAACGTTTTCATCGTCACTGTTCCTACTCCAGTTGATAAGAACAAC
>Ga0265593_1000319_pt1 | contig 29106 bp, 32 predicted proteins | sample saktaG_8_FD_190136 | JGI IMG/M metagenome (GOLD analysis project Ga0265593, IMG submission 190136) | Saline water microbial communities from Sakinaw Lake, British Columbia, Canada - sak_2011_5_24_36m | ecosystem: Environmental > Aquatic > Non-marine Saline and Alkaline > Saline ...
ATAGGCGGGGCGGTACGCTCGGCGCGATGCGCCGTCCGCAGGGGAACCGCCCTTTACGATAATGCTTGCATTATCGTAAGTTGCCCTTTCCCCGGCGTATTGCTCGCCCTGCGCCCGCTCCGTTCCTGATAAACTTTAAGGAGGCGGGCGGGCTTGGGTTATACATAACATCGTTATGTTAACTTGCCGTCCGGGGCAAATTTGCGCTTACTCGCGAGCGGAGTTCCTTTATAAAGTGGAGTTCCTTACGCGGCCCGGCGCAGCCGCCGCCCTGCCGTCCAGCCTGGCGGCTGGCCGGCCAGGCTTGCGGCTGTTCGCCCCACCGCCGCGCCCTGCTGGGCGTGGCGCCCGCCCGCCAAAGGCGGGCCGGTTCGTGGGGCCGCCGGGCCGCAACAGCCCTGCCCCACCCCTGCGCGGCCGCGCGCCCCCCTTGCCGCCGTTGGCGGCAAGGCCCGCGCCAACAACCGCGGCCTTGCGGGGCGTTAATGGAATTCCTCTCCATGTATTTTATAATACCGCGCCCGGCCAGGTGGCCGGGCGCGGTATATAACCGGCACCAATCTTTCGCTACTTATTTATTCCCAATAATCTTACCCTTTGTTTCTGGCCGGAGATAATACTCGAAAGCTGTTTTAAGAAAGTTATGCCTTCTCTTGATGGAATAGCCTTCGACTGATGCTTGGAGAATATACTTCTGGAATTCTTCCATTACGACGGGGTTTTTGGGTTTCTCGTAGTTGCCCAGAAGATCCATATTGTGCTTAATCTCCCCGAGTAATTTTAGGTAGAACTTAGCGAATTCCGGTATGAGATTCTGCTTCTTTTCCTTAAATAGTTCCTCCGCGAATAGATATCCTGTAACTGCAATTGCTCTGCTGGAGATAATATTGGCGTCTTTCCCAAACGCCTCCTCCATGCTCTTTAACACTTTTTTAATGCGGACAAGGTTTTCGTCGTCTTTAGCGATGTTGTGTTTTTCATCAAAGAAGTCTTCGATATCGTGCAACCTGGCTCTGACAAAATCTCCTTCAGGAATCGCCTTTGCGAAGGAATTGATGCAGATTTGTGTTAAAGTGAATGGCCGTGAATATCGCTTTTCAGATAAGTTCGTGCACCTAAGGAAAGGTCCGGTGTTGCCGATTTCTTTAAAGACAAAGTCTCTGATTGTGCCTGTCCTCGAGTTGAGCAGTTCTCCTGTGTTCAGTCTGATCCCCAACTGCAACCGACGGAATATCTCTCGGACATACTCGTCGTCGAGTGGTTTATACGCAGTAAAGCTTAATTGGTAATCTTCAATCTTTTTTGCGATCGATGGGTGCTCTTTTTTTAACTCTTTATAAGTGTATTTTTTTTCCAGGAGTCTGATGGTTAGCGGGGCCTCTTCCTCGGGTTCTGGTTTAAAGAATCTTAGCAATGCTGTCATTCGTTGTTTTCCATCAATGCATTCATAGTTGAACTGCTTATTGCCCTTAACTTCAACAATGTATATCTTCGGGATGTCTATATCTTTCGCTATAGAGTCCAATAGTAGTTCCTGCTGGCCTGTGGACCAGATCTTTTCTCTTTGATAATCGGCGTCGAGGTCTATACGGTAAGCATACTCCGCTATGAAATCTTTTACTGAGATGTTTAATATCGTCCTGTCCCCAGTAAGTCCTGCTGTCTTTGTCATAATCTAGTCCCCTTTGTGCGTGTTAAAACATCTTTTTATATATTTGGTTTTCGCGATCTTTTCCTCGGTTAACATTCGCTTCGCTTTTGCTTTTAACCATATCTTAAAAGGATTCCCAACATGGTCGTTTTTTAATATCTGCTCGTCCGCTATTAGCGCGTTCTCAATATCCTTGGGCTTTGTAATGTCTGGAAAGAATCCGTAATTGTTCTTTATCTGGTCGCCCGCTGTCTGATAATCAATTACTTGTATCTCAAAAGCAGTTCCCCGTTCTATATGTGCTTTAAAAAGGAGATCGATGAGTCCAATATCATTCTGGCTCAGTGCACAACCAATAAGTCGTAAAATATCGCATTCAACTAAAACCTCGAAAGCCTTACTCCAAATAAAGCTATACGGTGGTGATAAATACTTCTTATTTACCCCCAAAGGAATAATCGAAATGTCCTTTGGTCTACCATATATTATTACGTTCTTCCAACCGAAAGACCCATGTAATTTTAATAGTGGGAATTGTGCTACTTTGCAGCGTGATGTATGGCAATAATCTGGTAGCTTTTTATATATGGTTGTGTATGCTTCATCCAGGACTGCATCATAGTTTAAGGAAATAATCCCTGTTAAATCTTCTTTGTCTTCAATTAACTGGTGCAGCTCGAAGAAAGCTTTGTGTAGGTAAAATCTTTTCTTTCGCGTGACGGAAAGCCGGTCTAGTATATCCGTCTGGACTAGCCTTTTTAAAATCTTAATCTTGTTCTCCGCATTGTGTATGCGATTCGATTCAAAGAGCGATATTAGAAGTTCTATATTCAGGGAGCCTTCCGGTGATGTCACGCACTCCACATCATTCTTGAACCCGTGTGCTGTCTGGGCTTTCACAATTACCCGTTTGGACACGTTGGAAATCAATAGGCCGTTCTTTTGAATAAAAGTTTCGCTCGCACTGTCCTCTAGATTGGTAATTTCCGCATGGGTTGCCCCGGCGCCCATCAGGTATGCGATCTTCTTAATATTGGACATGGTGGCTAATTATCCCACACCACTATACTCTCTCGGGAAGGTTTTCGTTCATACTCTTTCATCTGCTGCGAACTATTCCCTCGATATCGTGCAAGCCAGATTGCTGTAGGTTTTAATCCGACCTGTGTTCCAGCTTCAGAAAGTATCTCGTCGACTGGGATATTGACTCCTGCAAATCGGACATTGCTTACAACCAATGCAATCTTCCCTTTCTTTTCAAGCCTCTTAGCCATTTCGCCTATAGCGAGATACATATCTTCAAAATACCCTTCGAGCATTCTGTTAACCATGGGGTTATTTGTCCCATTCTTGTTAACTTTTTTAATTAGATTCTGTAAGCTCCTGGGTTGAACATATCCAGATGTCTCGTACTTCTTTCTTGCCTCTACATGCGAACGCAGCGTTTCATAACGTATTTTTTTTAAATCGTCATTGCTTTTTACAAAGTCAAACAGCATTTCAAGGGAGTATATCCTTGTGTAGTCATGTCTGTTCGGGTAGGGCGGCGAGGTTATTATGGCGCTGTATTTCCGGTTTGTGTTTGTCTCCCTAGCGTCGCCATGAGTAGCAGAAGTGTGGATGCTTTTACATTTCGTTGAGCTGTTGAATTTCTGGACGTCGGATATCATGGCGTCTATCCTGTCCAGGAATACTTCTTTTACGCTTGCCGTTCTTACTCTTCGTTTTATAATTCTTAAAAATCCGCCGGCCTTGGTTGTATTGCTTACGGACTCGAGGATGCTGAGCATCCCGAGGTTATAGAAGTCGCGCACCGTGGGATCTGTTATTTCTTCAATTCTTTGCTTTATTTGGATGAGTTCATTCCGCACACCAACACTAAATGCTTTTTTTGCGATTGGTATGTTTACGAGCGCAGGGAGGTGCAAGGAGATGTTTTTCTTGAAGTTGAATTCCTTTTTTTCTGCTAACAGCTTTTGGACATCATACCATCGGGTTTTCACATTGCTAAGAAATACAGAGAATGGGAGGATATCGAATCCATTTGCGTTTATCCCTAATTCTTTACACGCAAGTAGTGTTGTCCCCCCTCCACAAAAAGGGTCCAATACCCAGGATCCTTTTTTGATTCTAAATTCCTTAACCAGGTTGTCAACTAACCCTTTGGAGTAACTATGTTTAAAGGAATGCCAGTTATATATTGGTTTTAGTATGTCTTGGCGGGGTGAGATTAACTCGGCCAGGCTATCTCTTTTATCTATAATCTTTGTCATGTGGACAGTTAGAGTCTCGCTCTAAACAATGCACAATTCTTATAAATGTGCACAGCCTTGTGTTCTCGAATCTGCCGGAGTCTAGAAAGTTATAATACAAAAATAATTAAAGCGTTTAGTGCGTAAAACACCAATCTACGTCGGCATCGTGCAGTGTCGCAGAAGTCCAGTGTCTCCTTTCCCCTTCCGTCGGAAGGGCTTACTTCTTTTCTTTGCGTGTCGCGTAGCAACACTTGCGACACTCGGGGTAGGGCGGGGCCAGGTGGTGTCTGGTTTATGGTACGATTATTAAATCAGGTTTTCTATGGCAGACACCTTAACAAGAAAACAGCGAAGCTATAACATGTCCATGATCCGGGCAAAGAATACCGGGCCGGAAATGGCGCTTCGCAGGTGCCTGTCCCGGAATAAAATCCGGGGCTATCGCCTCCACTATAAGCTGCCCGGAAAGCCGGATATTGTCTTCCCGGCCGGGAAGCTGGCTGTTTTCGTCGATGGCTGCTTCTGGCATAAATGCCCGAAGTGTTTTGTCCGGCCCAGAACCCGCCGTGCGTTCTGGGATAAGAAAATAAAGAGCAATACAGAACGGGATAGCGCAGTAGATCAGTTATTGAAAAAAGCCGGCTGGAAAGTCCTCCGGATCTGGGAGCATGCCGTCCGGAGATCCCCGGAGGCCGCCGCCGGCCGGATCATTGCCCGCCTCAACAAGTCCCGCTGAACTCCCCGGCGGCGCCGGGAAACTGCACTTTAATGTCCGTGATAAGGTTCTCCAGGGACAGGATCTTCATATCCGGAACAGCCGGGTATAATTTATGAAGGTGTGCCGGAACAACCAGTGTTACCCCGGAATCCCGCATCTCTGTAAGCTGCCCGGCCGAGACCCCCTGCTGTATGGTCAGCAGATGTTTTCTTTTAACCCTTTTCGCCTCGTTGAGTATTTGCCGCCAGCGGTCTTTGCAGGTGGTTTTCAGACATACCGCAAATAGTCTGTCTTCCGGCCACGTCTTGTCCTGGTATGCCTGTTTCCCGGGTATAAGAATATCAGGCTCTCCATCAACCTTTGCATGTGTATCAAACGGAATCCCGGCCGTTCTGAAAAGATATTCCACATGATGTTCGAGCGATTTGCCCGCGCGGGATTTCCTGCGGTTCATAATACTGCTGGCGGCGGCAATAAACCCGTCGATGGTTTTATATTGCCTGGTCACATCGTCCCGGCATAAAAGGTTCTCCGCCATTCTGAAAAGATCGTATTCCCGGTCTAGAAGCAGCGCCAGTTGTTTATCGTTGGTAAGTTTCTTGAAGTCGCGGATACAGTCCAGTATCGCATCGCGTGTTGTCCCGGAGAATTCCAGGGACGGCGGGAATATTTTTATTTTTTTGACAAACGCCTGGAAATGCCTGTCGATACAGTCGTCAGTAGTTTCTTCCCGGCCGGCCAGCGCAGCGGGATAAACACCCCACGCCTTATCTATTATTTCCGTTCCCAGAGCGGCCTGCACGTACTCCATATCATCAGGGGAACTGAGCACATAAGCGTTGAATGTTTCATTCCCGGTCCGCACAAGAACAAGCATATCCCCGACGTTGCCTGCGGTCCGGTAGGGGAAACTCTTCCCGAACCCGGTCAGGCGGTATTCATAACGTGTCTTCACGCCATACCATTTAACAACAGAATCAGTAATCCGTTCGCCGTCCTGCCAGTTTATTTTTACCTTCTTATCGGTGTTTACGCCTTTCTTAGGCGGATGATCAGCGTAAAGCTTCCAGGCGTTTACGGGGAGGTAATAGCCATACTCATGGCTCCCTGTCAGCCCCACATTATTGGCGGATATAAATTTCAGCAGCGCCCTGCCATGCTGCAGGGCGTCCTGGACGGCTTTTTCAGCAAGCGCCGGCTGGGACATGGTATTTCTCCTTTCTGGCTTCGGCAACAGCATTCTTCTTCGCCGGTTTCCGCAGTGTCATCTTTTTATTCTTTTCCGCCCACTGGAAGACCTTGACCACCTGTTTCGCCACGCTTTCGGCAATCGGCGGGACAAGGGCGTTTCCGAACTGCCGGTACGCCTGGGTATCTGAAACAACAATCGGCAGCTGCTCAGGGAAGCCCATCAGCTTTACACATTCTTTCGGTGTAAGCCGCCTGGGATTCCGGCCTTTCTGCGGTATAAGGATCTCGGAGCCGTCTTTATGGTAGCGCGCGCTGAGCGTCCGCGAGTTGGAAGCAGGGCTTGCAAGGCCAAAGCCGAATCCGTTTCCTTTTTCCTTGTGCTTCTGTGCGTACTTCTGCAGGTAACGCCATAAATGATCAGACAGTGTATACCGGGGGTCGCAGTTCTTTTCCAGTATATCCGACAGTTGGGGTTTGCGCCCCGCCGGCGGGGTCGGGTATTCAAACGGTATATTATCACCGAACACTTTTGTATCAAAGGCGACAATAAATATCCTCTCCCGGTGTTGTGGGACGTAATCCTTTGCATCTATGATTTTGTGGAACACTTTATAACCGAGGTCTTCGAGTGTTGTTTTTATTACTGTCCACGTCCGGCCCTTGTCATGTGATAAAAGGTTTTTGACGTTTTCAAGTATCAGCGCCTGTGGCCGCTTTGCTTCGACTATTCTGGCAATATCAAAAAACAGGTTGCCCTGTTTTTCATCCTGGAAGCCATGCAGCCGGCCCATGCTCTGCTTTTTCGATACTCCGGCGATCGAGAAAGGCTGGCAGGGAAAGCCGGCCGCAAGGATATTGTGGTCGGGGATATCCTCGGGAGCTATTTTTTTGATATCGCCGTGCGGGCAGATGCCGAACCAGGCTGTATATGTTTTCTGCGAGTGTTTATCCCACTCACAGGCAAACACACATTCCCCCCCGGCTTTTTCCAGGCCTATATGCATTCCGCCTATACCGGCGAAGAGATCAATAAAAGTAAAAGGGGTTTCCGTCGGCCGGCGGAATGAAACCGCTGGGGTAAACGGGAACAGCGTATCGGAAACATTATAGGTGGCCGCTGTTTCCAGGATCTTAAGCAGGAATTCCTTCTGGGAAACCCTCCTTGTATGCCGCTGGCTTTCAATCCAGGTATAAATGCTCCGGGGAACGTCGCGCAGGAGAATGTTTTGTTTTTTTGCCATAATTACCTCTGGGAATCTATGATAGCAAATATTCCCTTTTGGCTGGTTGCGGAATATTTTTGGTTTTCCGGTAGAAATATAATAGCAGACCACCCCGACAGCGTAGTGTCGTGCTCCAACGTTCGCCTTCGAACCGTAAAAGCGAACTTCCCCCCTTCAGTTCTGTTACGCCTCCGTCGGAGCGCCCCTCACGCAACGCGCCCATGGTTCGCATATTATGTAGAATACGAACTATGGCCATCTACCAATACAAACGCGAACCCCTCACCAACGAAAACGCCGACCGGCTCATGAACGCCTGCAGCTCCGGGATCGAGAAAGTCGTTATCTCAACGCTGCTCGACACCGGCCTGCGCGTCTCCGAGCTCGCCAGCCTCACCAAAGAGAACGTCCTCTGGCAGGACCGCCGGCTCCTGGTCTACGGCAAGGGCGGCCCGTTCGGCAAGAAAACAAAGCGCCGCATCGTCCCGCTCACCGAGCGCGCCTTCACCGTGCTCTCGCACTACTTCTCGCTCAACGACGCCTTCGGCTACACCGCCCGCGGCATCCAGAAGCTAGTGCGCCGCGTCTCCAACCGCGCCGGCATCACCCAGAAGGTCTCCCCCCACGTCCTGCGCCACACCTTCGCCGCCGCCTGCGTCAAGAAGGGCCTCAGCACCCGCTACCTCCAGCTATTTTTAGGCCACGACCATCTGGCAACCACGGAAATATATTTAAACGTCTCCCCTGAAGACGCCTGCGCCGAATTTAAGAAACGGTTTTAGATTACAGGGTGAATTTCACATGATGACTGTTTTGTTTTGTGTGGTAAAACAGTCATCAGATGGAGTTCCGTAATAACGGATTTGTGGCATTACGGATATATGGCACTATGGCGCCCCCCTCCGATCAAATAAGCGGCAGTAAGTTGTTCCAGCCTGGCTGTTGGGATTTCCGGTCCCGGGCCAGCCACATATCATAGACCTCAATACAACCTGGCCTTGCGGCCGGCATTTATTCTATGCCATAATAACGGCATGACAGAAAAACGGAAAAGCGGCATCACACTTTCCATAGTGAATAATAAAGGCGGTGTAGGGAAAACAACCTCCGCCGTCAGCCTGGCCGCCGGCCTCGCAGCCGTAGGCCAACGGGTTCTGCTGGTAGACCTGGACGCCCAGGGGTCAGCTTCACTATCCTTAGGACTATCCCGCGCAGACCTGCATCCGGGAGCCGCCGAAGTTCTTTTAGAGGGCCACCAGATCCGCAGCGCAGTCCGCAAGTCTTCAGTCCCTGGCCTGGACATTCTTCCCGGGTCCATGAAGCTGGCGTCCGCTGACCTGGCCCTCGCGGACATGAAGGGGAGGGAAACTGTTTTAAAGGCCGCGCTTGCCCCGGTCCTGCCGGAGTACAACTTTACCATCCTGGATTGTCCGCCTTCGCTTGGCCTGTTAACCGTGAATGCGCTGATAGCCGCGGATTATTTCATTATCCCGCTGACCCCAGATTATCTGGCGCTGGAAGGCCTGGTCAATCTTATGGAAGCAGTCGAGAGGATCCGCGCCGGCATCGGCAAGACCGCCGCGCCGCTTGGAATCCTACTTACGCTCTGCGATAATCGTTTAAACGTGACGGAAGAAATCGGGGGGATGATCAGGAAACACTATGGCCGCCTGGTATTCAAAACGGAAGTCCGGGTCAATGTCTGCCTGAAAGAAGCGCCGTCCTTCGGAAAGACTATATTTGATTATGACGCCGCATCCGTAGGCGCAGAGTGCTACCGGGAACTGACGAAAGAAGTCTTGCGGCGCGTGTCGGAACAATGACATAATGATATAATGACGGCATGACGGAATAAAGGAAGGAAGGCATATGGCAACTGGTAAAAAAGTTAAGGATATTTTTCAGAGCACCACCCCGAACCCCGGTGTTACCCTTGCGGTCGCGCCGCAATTTAAAGGCCGGCCGCAGGCAACGGAACCCTATAAGAAGGTTACCGTCTGTCTGTTTAACAGCAACATCCTTTTCTTAGATAAGATCGCCCTCGCTATCCAGGAGAGAACCGGGCAGCATATCCCAAGGGCGGAATTAATCCGCGCCATGGTGGACCATGCCGCCGCCTGGATAGATCCAAAACGGGAAGACTTCGACAAAACCGTCCGGTCCTTGTTGCCCAACTTAAAGGGGGGGAGATAAACCGCGGAAAAGCTTATGACGATGACAAACAGATCATCCTTATTAAAACTTACCGACCTGGTAACGCAAAAGCATTTTGAGGGTGTCCCGGAGGATATTGCTTTTTGCTCCAACATCTTCATGGTGTTCGGCCTGCCGGCTCATAAACTGAAAGGCAATCCGGCCTTCTGGACCAAAAAGAGCAGTTCTTATGAACTTGTTATAACCCGGGATTCGAAATATGAGATTCCTTCCGGCTGTTACGCCAGGATGAACCAGATCTTCATCGATACCGAAGTCCGCACAAAGAACACGAACGTTATAGATGTCGGCCGGTCCTTCCGCGAGTACGCGCATAAACTTGGTTACAAGGCCGGCGGGGCGAACAAGGAGCTGGCAAAACAGTTAGTCAATTACGTAACCAGCTCCGTTAAACTAAACATCACCAATACCGACCCAAACCATATGTCCGGGGTGCATACCGTGGTAGCCGAAGCCTGGGACTTCTTCTTTGATGTTCCCAACCCGGACCAGTTGACCATGGCGAAAGGGAAGATCATTCTTTCCGAAAAATACGCCAAATATATCCATAACCATTCAGTACCGCTTGATATGAACATGGTCCGGTGTTTCAAACGTAACCCGTTAGCCTTGGACTTCTACCGCTTCCTGGCCTACCGGAACAACGAATTAAGTAAACCAATATCCTTCCCGGATAGGCTTCTGTTTGAACAGTTGGGGACCAACCAGGAAGAAAATAGGGTCACCCGAGCCAGACTAAGAAGAATCCTTAGGTTCCTCCAACTCTACTGGCCGGTTAAAGCTAAATTCGAGGACGGTTATTTTGAGCTGTGTCCTTCGCCGCCCGCAGTCCAGGCAAAGATCCCCAGTAAGAGCCCTTTAGCGATTATTAACAATATCGGTTGATAAGGCATAGTTATCCCGTTCAGTTTTGTTACGCCCCTTTAGAGAGGCCTTTGATAGGAGGGGGGATAGTTATCCCGTTCAGTTTTGATACGCTCCCTGTTCAGTTCTGATACGCTCTATATATACAAATAGTTAAGAGCAAATAGAAGACAAGTAGTAGGCAGGCGATGACTGTTAATAACTTTTTCAGGCAGGAACCGGAAAGATTGCACCCATAGCCCATACCTGTCACCCAAAACCCATAGCTTTTAGACCTGGCCGGACTGGGGGGCAGCGGAGGGGGGGACTAGAGAAGGGGTCGCCTCAGAAAACGGAAAAAATCGTACGCTAAGCCTTAGAAAAGGCATTTAGCCGCGCTGGCGGCAAAAATCTAATGGATAAGTCCCCCGGAAGCCCTAAACCGAGTACCAATAATCGGGCATGATTTGGCCTCCAACGCTGAGTCAGAAAATGCCCCCTGAAACGAGCCGTTAGCCCGTTTCAGGCTAAAGAAGGCTATCAAAAGGCCATATTTAGTTATATACTCAAAACTATGCCACCATCACTCGCAGAACGCCTCCGGAAGGCCGGCATCCGCCATTACGACGAACTGATCCACGACCAGAAGAAAGACTGGCTCGTTAAGAACTTCAAAGCCGAAGGCGCCGCGCCCGCCTACCCGGTCAACGTGTCCCGGCTCATGCGCAACCTGGTCTGGCAGATGAAGGAGCGCGTCGCCGCCGGCGAGAAGCCTTTCCACGAACTGGTCCGCACCTACTGGTACATGTACATCAAGTCCACGCTCACACGGGCGGACTCGCTCTCGGCCGAGACCGACCAGTACAAGCAACTCACCGAGAACATCACCGCCATGGTGAAAGACTTCCTGCTCATGTCCTACAAAGACATAGGCTTCCGCGACGAGAACGAGGCCAACAAGAAGATCGGCGTGAACGCCAACATCATCCCCTTCTCGGAGAAGCTCGGCCACTTCGGCTATCTCACAGAACTCAACAAGCAGTACAACGTCTCGGCCATCGCCCTGGGCGGCCAGCCCTCGGTGATGAATACGGAATACTTCGTGGACGATCTAAAGAAAGCCAAGTCCGGCCCCGAGCTGGCCGACCGGCCGAAGATCTTCGCCATGCCCGAGGCGGCTGCAGGCGGTTCGAAGCTGAACCTCAAGCGGTCCTTCTACCTGTACAGCATCGTCGACTACGACCCCTCGGGCTGGATTATCCGGGACGCTTTCCTGAACAACCTCCGCCACTACAAGATTAAAAATACCAAGGTCTACGACCTGATCAACCCGGACATGCTCACGCCCGATGAAATCATGCTGGCCCGCTATCCCATCCGCGCCGGCGCCGACATGGAAGCCAAGAACAAGAAGTGGCTCGCCGACGTGGAGCAGCGCCACTACAAAAACCAGAAGTACCTGGTCGAAGAGAAGAACGGCAAGGTAAAGCTTTACGGCCTCGAAGCCGAGTCCATAGCCACCGCCCGCATCACCGAGAAACTGAAAGAAGTCATGCTCCCCGTGATAGGCGGCAACGAGGAAGCCCTCAAGATCTACGAGATGAAGAACCTCAACCAGGCCATCAAGGACCTAATGATCTTCAAACTGACCCACCCCGAAACGGAGAAACCCCATGGCCGCTAAAACAGGAATCATCAAGACCACGACGGTAAAAGCCTACATCACCAAAGCCAAGAAGATGCGCACCCAGGCGGCGGCGGTAAAGAAGCTCATCGAAGACTTTGACACCGTGCTCGAAGCCGTCATTGTTGAAGCCGTCGCCCTGGCTAAAGCCGCCAAGCGCAACACGGTCATGAAGGTGGACGTGGCCGCCGCGATCGAGAAATATCTCAAGAAGACAGACCTCACCTGGGACCAGACCGCCGCCCAGGTTATCAAGCACAACCCCACCGATCTCGGGAAGATCTCAAAGACCATCCTTGAATGGATCTCCGCGCACGAGAACCCCACGCGGAAGCGCAAATGACGCAGAGCCAGCTCGCCCGGGCGATAGCCAAAGAGTTCTTCCTTTCCCAGGTCGACGCGGCCGCGATCCTGGACTCGATGCTGGCCAGGATGACGGCCAGCCTGCAGAAAGGTGAGTGGGTTTACTTTAAAGACTTCGGTTCCTTCACCAAGAAGACCCGCCCAGGGCGCCATGTCCGGCACCCCAAGACCGGGCAGCTCATCTGGATACCGCCCCGGCTGGACGTGGACTTCAACCCGGCCAAGGGCTTATTGAAAGCCAAGCGGCGCCCATAGGATTAAAGGCACACATGTCTAACAATGAAATAGACTTAAAGAATAGTTCCTCGTCTTCATATCGGGAGAAGCTCCTTGAACATCTTTTTGTCGGCGAGATAATGCGCTATGCCTGGCTCGCCAACATTAAGGGCATAGAGATTCTCAAGCCGGAAGTTGATGATAGTGGTTATGACCTTGTCCTCGAAGCGAACAATATTCTAAGGCACATACAACTCAAGGCCACTTCCCTGGGATCTAAAGTTGCACGGTTTAATGTTCACTTGGGCCTCACGAATAAACCAGGAGGCTGCGTAATAGTTCTTCTTGTCGACCGCAACACACTAAAGATAGAGCATTTCCTTTGGTTCGGGGGGCAGCCGGGGCAAAAGCTTCCAGACATTAGTGGCAACGCGGTAGGGAAGCATGCTAAAGGTAATTCACACGGAACAAAAACAGAACGTCCTATGATCCGCGTAATTCCACGCGGGAAATTTACAGAGGTCGAAGGTGTTGGAGCTATAATTGAGAAGCTTTTTGGTATTAAGTGTCAGTCTCCTGCAGGCTTAACATCTTCACCTCTGATAGAACAAACACCGCCTGTTCGAAGCGGCGCGCATCGAAGAACCTCCGTGCGTAATTACGCAGACAAGCGGGAAGCGAATATCGTCGCCTATTACTTATCAAAGTATGGCCATCTTAACCTTAAACTTGGCAACCAGGGAGAAGCGATCAGGAAGATATCTAAGCAATTGCAAGTCAACCCAAACTACACGCGAAATGCTCGCGATTTATTCGATCCTTACACGGGAAGCCATAGGAAAGGATGGGTTGGTAAAGCCTTGTCTCCTCAGTATGCGGTAATACATAAGAAGTTTAAGGATTATTCCGAGCCTGAACTGCGCCAGGTGGTTATTGGATTTATAAAAGCTGCGTAAAAGATAGGGGTCCGGAGGGGATATGTACGAAAATCCTTTTTTAGGCGTAGTTGAAAAGGCCATAAAACTGAAGTGGTGCGTTCAGGTTCCTTGCACGACCTGCGGTTGTAAAGAATATCGACAGGCTTTACATAAACTCGGCGGTGATCTCGGCGGCCCACTTGCCAATGCTTTAACAGACCTCGATCTTAAGAAAATTACCGAAGTGCCTAATTGGGATGATTTTGTCGCCATTGCATTAATGGATCTTCCTTTGCAGAACAGAGGGATATTGAGCTCTTGGCTTGTGAAGGCTCAAGAGAGCGATATAGATTTCCTGGACGTTATTTTATTCAAGATAATAAGGTGGATACCGGTAGGCGATAAAGTAAGAACGCAGTGGATATCCCGTTGTTCTGCGTTAGCTGTAAAAACAAAGAACCCATCACTTATTGAGTCGTTGGTACTCGTGCTTGGGCAGGAAACTGTAGACAGCCCCGAACTTTTAGCAATTGCCTCAAAACTCGCGGAAGGTTCGTCTCAAATGCGTCGAGTGATGTTAAATGCCTGTGGATTAAAGATTAGTCCAAGGGTGTCCCCCCAGGATATTTCCAGAAATAAGAAGGAAGACGCGCTCACCGGCGCCGATAAGCTGACTGAACAGCAAAGACAGATCTGGATAAAGGCGTTTCAACAAGTGCGCGACCAGAAAATAGCCAGCCTGCAGCAAAAAAAGAAAGATATTCCTAAATGATCCGTACGGAGACAATATGAAATGGTTTGTTCGCATAGTGCTTATCGTGGGCGGGGTGTCGCTTGGGAACTGGATTGGAAAAATTCTAATGAGGATGGGAATAGGCGCCATCGGAGATATTGTGGGAATGGGTATAGGCGTAGGAATAGTTATGTTGGTGGCGCTTCGCATACCAGCAGTTAAGCGGATAACGATGTGGTGATGGATAGCCTTTAAAAGCCCTGCCGTTGCTGAGCTCCGCAGGTTTACGCCCCCATACAACCGGCGCCGGCGGCTCCTGGCGGCGCTTTCCCGGCCAAAACGACCCTTCCCCCCTAAAAGCCCTTTAAGCGCGTTTATAGCCATTTCTGGCGAAATGGCCTTTTAAATTCGCGCAAGAATGCGCCAGGACAGCGTTTCCCCGACGTGCCCGTGTCATTCTACCCCACGTTTTGCTACGAGAGCCTGGACGTTATGATCTGCGGAAACGGCCCTTGCGGCCGCAGCTCCGCCTTTGCCTGGCGGCAAAGCCGGCACTGCTGTCGCGGGCCGCTCTTCACGAAGTGGAGGCCGGCCAGACCTGCGCAAACGGCGCAGGCCAGGCCGGCTACCTTAAACGACCAGGTAAACGGCCATGCGCTGCCGGCAGCGTAGCCGGCGCCCGGCGCCGTCCACCTTGCCGGCCGTTCGCCCCACCGCCGCGCCCTGCGGTCGCGGCGCCCGGCCGCTACTGCGGCCCGGTTCGTGGGGCCGCATGGCCGCGCCTTATAACGAAGCGACTTTAAAGTCATCACAATACGCCCAGGTCTTCGTCGACATGCTCGGCTTCACATACGATGAAACGGCCTTGCGGACAGTAGCGCTGCCTTTGCCTTCAGCAAATTCAGCACTACTGCCGCGGCCGCTCTTCACGATAAGGTGGCCGGCCAGATCTGCGCAAACAGCGCAGACCAGGCCGGCTGCCTTAAACAACCAGGTAACGGCCATGCGCGGCCGCCAGTCCAGCCTTGCGCCGCGAATGCGCCGGCAGCCCTGGCGGTCGTACGCCCCACCAACGCGGCTAAAGCCGCGTTGCCCGGCCGCTGCTGCGGCCCGGTTCGTGGGGCCGCATGGCCGCGCCTTATAACGAAACTCGCCGCTGGAAGTTCCCTCGATAGGCTCGACGTTAACGCCCAGCTGCCACGATTGCTCGATAAGGTAGACCGCAGCTTAACGCGAGTAAGTGCAAATTTGCCCCGGACGGCAAGCGGCAATACGCCGGGGAATCCGCCTGCTGGCGGACCGGGCAACACGGGCGGTTCCCCTGCGGCCAGCGCACCGCGCGCCGCCTTGCCTGGCCGCCGCGGCCCAGCAAGGCGTCGTTCCCTCGCCGGCCGCATAGCGGCCGCACGCCCCGCCATAGGCGGGGCGGTACGCTCGGCGCGATGCGCCGTCCGCAGGGGAACCGCCCTTTACGATAATGCTTGCATTATCGTAAGTTGCCCTTTCCCCGGCGTATTGCTCGCCCTGCGCCCGCTCCGTTCCTTATAAATTTTAAGGAGGCGGGCGGGCTTGGGTTATACATAACATCGTTATGTTAACTTGCCGTCCGGGGCAAATGCGCGCTTACTTGCGAGCGGAGTTCCTGATAAAAGTGGAGTTCCTTACGCGGCCCTGCGCCGCCGCCGCCCAGCCGTCCAGCCCGGCCATGGGTTGCCGGCCAGGGGGGCCGGCTCGGCGGCGGCGGTTCGCCCCACCGCCGCGGCTAAAGCCGCGGCGCCCGGCCGCCATAGCGGCCCGGTTCGTGGGGCCTCCGGGCCGCAACTACCCTGCCCCACCCCTGCGCGGCCGCGCGCCCCCCTTGCCGCCGTTGGCGGCAAGGCCCGCGCCAACAACCGCGGCCTTGCAAGAAAAGAGAAAAGAAACAGCGCCAGTAATGGAAGAATTCAACCGAGGGGAAAAGAGAATTCTGCGACCTCGCCGCGAGTGTCGCGAAAGTTCAAAGACGCCTTTCCCCCCCTCGTCGTGGAAATTCGGCCGCACCGCTCCGAGTGTCGCATAAGTATCACTTTTGCGACACTGGGGGAGGGTAGGGCGAGGGCGTTGTCGGCGAGAAATGCGCCAAGGGCCAGCCGGGCTTGCCCGGCTGGCCCCGGCTCACTTCTTATTTCGCTGCTTCTAAGCTTTCAACAAAGTAGCTCCCGATGTAATCGGGAATTCCTTGGTTGATTTTTTCAAGCAGCTTCTGCAGCCCCTCCTCTGTTGTCACGTTCTCGGCCTTCCAAAACGCCGGATTTCTGTGCAGCGCATACCAGGAATGTTCCTGTTTCTCGAAATCGTGCCGCAGCTCGGCATCGAATTCGGCGCCGCATGGGCACCTGTAAGTGGACACTTGTCCAGGCGGAAACTCCGCCGCTTCCAGTTTCGCCTTTCCACAGATAGGGCACAGCGTGCCCGTTGTTCTCAGTTTTACCATCTTATTTCTCCTACCGGCCCGGCCGGGTTTTTGAATTCGGGGGAATTCCCCCTCACTTACTTATACAGTCGTATTACTCAAGGATTGCTTTTCATAGCAGCCCTCTCTAATATAAGGCGATAATATACTGGGTTTCTAAGGTCCGGGCGGCCGGCCTGGCCAGGCCGGCCGAGAAAATTATGGAAGCCCGGCTCGGGAATGTGGTATAGTGGGAAAGTATGAATATACTACTTTGCAACGGAAAGGGCGGCACCGGCAAGACCACGCTTACAGTGCTGCTCGCCCATGCCCTGGCGGAAGCAGGGAAGAAAGTCGCGGTCCTCGACCGCGACCCTCAGGGAACTGCCACGAAATGGCTACAAGAGTGCGAAAGTAAGAAAGTAACACTTTATGACCACGCCTCGAAGCACGACGCGGTTTTCATAGATACGCCGCCGCGCCTCGATATGCTGGCCCCCTCGCTTGGATCCTGTTCTGTGGCCGTCCTGGTCTGCTCGCCTTCGCCCGCGGATATCTGGACGACCAGGGACACGGCAGAAGCGATCCGGCCGCACCTGCCATCAAAGGCGCGCCTGAGGATCCTTTTTAACGGTGTCCTGGCTAATACTGTTTTATCACGCGAGCTTCCGGACCTGGCAAAGCGCATCGGTGTCAAAGCCTTGACCACAACGATATCGCGCCGGCAGTGTTATCAACACGCGGCCCTGTTGGGCTGGCCGGCTTTAGACCAGGCTGCGCGCGAAGAACTTTTTAAGGCAGCTATTGAGATAGTGACAGAGTAATAAAGTAGGAAAGTATGACCAATAAAAAACACACCCTGCAGGACAGGCTCGCCCGGTCCCTCGACCAGATGAACAAGCGCGAAGCCAAGACCCAGACCACCGCCACCGCGGACTTGCCGCCAGTGGCCGAGCGCAAGTGCAAGAAGCTCAGCATATCGCTCTTTCAAACAGACCTGGCCAGGCTGGATGGCATCCGCTCTTTTATGGAAGCCAACGGTCAACGCATATCTACTTCCCAGGCTGTTAAACTGGCGTTGCGGACCGCGCCGCTTTCTACTGTTTTGGCGGAAGCCATGGCCGCGATCAGGGCAGAAGACGGCCGCGCTTAATCCGGCCTTTCCAACGCCCCAAAAAGTTATTAACAATCCGGGGCAGCCCTCAAGTGGGAGGGGGGAAAGGTATGGGATACGGGTGACAGACCGCCCCTATAGCTATGGGATATGAGTGACAAAGCTATGGGATATGGGTGACAAGCCTCTCAATGAGAACCGGGGCTCTAGAATGGGTTAGAACTTAACGATTAGAATTCGTTAACGATTTCTCCGGGAAACTTGTTGATAACTGGGCTCAAGGAAGAGCATGACCTCCTATTTGATAGACGATATTTTGGAGCTGACCAAGGACTTGAAAAGCCGCGCTTTCTTTGAAAAGGCTTTGCGAGATCTTGGAGAACCGGTAGTGGCGGAAGAGTTCGGGGAACTCAAATATCAGATGCAGGTCGGCTCTGTTCAGCACCCGGCCAAATACCTGACCAGCCTTTTAAAAAAGAGGCTCGATAAACTTAGTCCTGGCAAACAAAAGCAGCTCCCCCAAGCCGGCCAGGAGAAGATCAAAACGTATTTCGAAGACACGCAATTGACGCTCTTCGCGAACTTCCGCCCGGTCAAGCAAGAGGGGGAAGTAGACCAAGGCGTGATGGCCGTGCCGTATGGCAAAGAAATCATCCCCTGGGCCACGTTCATCAGCTCCTCGTTCTTCACGCTTTCCACCAATAAGGCCAAGTCCGACCGCGTCCTCGCCAAGTTTAGATCCATGGATGGCGCCGTTTCCGTGGTCCCGTTGCTTCGCGGCCGCATTAAGCCTGGCGATCGCGAGCGCGGCATCCCGACCGCGGAACACGCCAAGGTCTTATCCGCGATAGAAAGCCTTTGGGTTCAGCAAGGCTGCCAGCGCAATAAATATCCGTCCGGGGCTGTTTCCTGTTTCTGCTATGTTTCAATCCGCGAGCTCGCCAAGGCGCTGAATTGGAAATCGTTCGGCGGCAAGGATTTAACCTGGCTTACCAGCATGGTCTACGACTTGAAGACCATGCCGTATTACCTCGACCTTTCCGCAATGAACCTGAAGGGCATACACGGCTACGGCTTCAGCCTTCTCGGCGACGTCGAGCTGGCCGAAGGCAAGAAGCGCGGCCAGCCCGAAACCGTCCTCAAGGTTAATTTCTCAACGCCGCTCAGCGTCCAGCTCCTGGAACGCCACACAGTGGGGCGGCCTAAAGAACTGGCGCACATACACAGCGAGCTCGCGTTCCTGATTCGCCTGTTCATCGAACCGATATTAATCAGCCTCGACGGCGAGGAATACAACAAAACGCTGACCGACCTCATAAAGGAGCTCTCGCTGCCGGCGGCCGGCTGGCACAGCCACAAAGGCAAGCGCAAACAGATCTTCGAAAAGGCGGTCAAAGAACTGAACGTCCAGCGGACGCTGGACGGAAGGCCGATAAAAGTCTCCATCGAGAAGGGCCTTTATGATTGGATGCTGACGGCAAAGCTGGGCGGCGCGGAGAAATGCCTCGAACTGCAGCCGGCCGGGCCGGCAGAGCAGCCGAAATGAACAATATTAAGTGCCTCGATACGACAGAAGAGGGAGTCCTCCTCGATGTTCTCAGCAAGCGCAAGGACGCTGAACGGGCGCATATGCTTTACCGCCTCATGCTCGTGACCGGGCTGCGGATCAGCGAGGCGCTGCGCCTCAACGTCCTCGACGCCGAGCGCGCCAAGGTGGACGTGAAAGTTAAAGGCTGGACGCGCTCGGGCAAGAAATTAGTGAGGACCAAGACGGTCTATTTCCCCAAACCCCTGCAGGAACGCCTGGCGCATTTCCTCCGCTTTAAGCGGCGCGCCGGCGAAAGCCTCGAACCCGGCGCGCCGCTGTTTGTTTCCAGGGAAAGCGGCCGGCTCAGCTCGCGCCAGGCGCAGCGCGACTTTAAAAAATGGCTCGGCCTTGCCGGCATCGAAGGCGGCTTCACGCCTCACGCGCTCAGACACACCGCGGCCACCAAGCTGCTGCGCCGGACCGGCAACGCTAAGCTGGTGCAGAAATATCTCGGCCACTCCGACGTGGCGACTACGCTCCGGTTTTATGTGGACGTGTTCCCCGAGGACCTCAGGCGCGCGGCGGACATTTTAAGCGAACAGCCCAAGTGATATAATTAAAAAAAGACATTTGTTATGGCGAAAAAATTTAAAGCGCTGGATTTGTTCTCAGGTTGCGGCGGAATGTCCCTTGGATTTGAAAACCAGGGCTTCGAGATAGCCGCCGCTATAGACAACTGGAAGGATGCCCTCCTGACTTTCGAGAAAAACCATGCCGGCGCAAAAGCGATCCAGACAGATCTCGGGAACTTCAACCCTGCGGACATCGTGAAGGCGGTCGGCCGGGTCGATGTGGTTGTCGGGGGCCCTCCCTGCCAGGGCTTTTCCATATCCGGGAAAAGAAACCCGGACGACCCGAGGAACCGGCTTTATAAAGGCTTCGTCGAGACTGTTTCTAAATTCAAGCCGAAGGCGTTCGTCCTTGAAAATGTCCCCAACCTCGTTTCCATGGCCGGCGGCAAGATCAGGGATTTGATATTGAACGATTTCACCAAGCTGGGCTATGAAGTCAAATACAAGATACTGCTGGCTTCCGATTACGGGGTGCCGCAGAACAGGCGCAGGGTCTTCTTCGTCGGCATACGCGGCAAGAATGATTTCGAATTCCCGGCTGCCATCCGTCCGGATTCAAAAGTGACATGCTCCCAGGCGATATCCGACCTTCCGGAAAATTCCGTGGCGGACGGGAGCAAAAACAAAACCCCGGCGCGATCTGAATACCAGGCGGCCGCGCGGCGCAGCTTTGATAAAATCTTCAACCACCAGGCCACCGTCCACGAGGAAAAAACAGTTTCCACCATAGCCCTTGTTCCGGACGGGGGGAATTATAAAAATCTTCCGGCCCACCTCAGGAATACTCGCCGGGTGCATATCGCGTGGACGCGGTACAGCTGCGATAAACCCTCATTCACGATCGATACGGGGCACAGGCACCATTTCCACTACAAGTACAACCGCATTCCAACGGTGCGCGAATCGGCCCGGCTGCAGTCGTTCCCGGATAGTTTCATCTTCTATGGGACCAGGACGAGCCAATATAAACAGGTAGGCAACGCCGTTCCTCCGCTGATGGCGGAGAAAGTAGCGGCCGCGCTGAAAAGGTGCCTCTGATATGGGAACAATGTACACAGTGCCGGCTAAATATTTTTTCAGGCTCCACCACATAAGGCCGCGTTTTAAAAACGACGTTGAGAACGTGCTGTCGTACATGGCCGTGGAAATCGCGAAGCTCAAGCCGGGCGAGCAAGAGGCTTTTGCCAAGAATTTGAACGGAGCGATAAAACTTTATCCGGGGAACGCATCAAAGGAAGCGAAGACGATAAACAACTGGAGGACCGAGATATCTTCGCTTTTCGGCCTGATAGAATACGACGGGGCAGTATCTAAGCCGGGCAGGATGGCCGGTCTGCTGGCCGAAACGCAGGACTTGATCGAATTCTTCCGCCATTTCCTTTTTTACTTCCAATACCCCGGAGGGCATCTCAAGCCGCGCGAAACGTTTGACTTAATCGCCGCCGGCATAAAATTTAAGCCGGCCAAGTATATCTTGCAGGTGCTCCAAGAAGGCAAAAAGCTCTCAGCGGACGGGAAATTCGGCATCACAAAAGCGGAAGCCACGCACTGTATGTTTAATGACCTGAGGGTTACACGGGACGGGCGCCCGGCCGCAGAGACAGCCGCTTTGATCCTGGAGAACCGGAAAAAGAAACTGTCGTATGATTCAAAAGGGGACGTTATCCGGTATGCCGGCGATATATTGGATTACATGGAGCTTGCCGGGCTTGTCAGCCTCAAATTGAACTACCAGTATTATTTGAGCATGGTCAGCCTGGAAGCAATGCAGGCGTATTTGAAAGACAAAGACTTTTTCCGCCCGTACATTCCTTTTTACGGCAACCCGGAAACTTCAGTGGCCGATGTCACAGCAACGCAGCAGGCATGGTTCAAGCATGTCAACAACAGGCTGGCGCCGGCGACTTTCAGGGCGGACATAGCTTCGATTATCGAGGAGGCAGGCGCCGCCGCTGAAATCGCCGCCGATGCCGATAAGAGCCGGTTCATCAAGGAAGTCCTGGCGAAGCTGAGGAGCAGCCGGGAGGCGGAAGAAGGGCTGAAAACAAAGGAAATCGGCGATATCGGGGAAGCGATAGTCATAGAGCATGAGAAGGCGCGGCTTTCGGATCTGGGCAGGACGGACGGCGGCCGGCTGATAAAAAAGATCCCTGAGACTTTCGCGGTAGGCTACGATATCGCGTCTTTCGATAATGCAAGCGACGTCAGGAGATTCATCGAGGTAAAGACCACGATTAGCCGGGGAAAGCTGGCGACAAAGAATTTCCATATGACGTCCAGCGAATGGAGCGCAGCCAACACTTCGAGAGGCCATTATTTTATTTACAGGCTGATGATATCGACGGCGGATATCGGCCTATTCTTGATACAAGACCCCGTCGGAAAATATAAAGCGGACCTCGTGGACATGCTTCCCAGGGCCGGGACGGATATCAATTATTCGGACAAATCAGGATGTTGGGAGAAACTGCGTGCCTAAAACCAAAAAAACGACTTATAAAGTAGCATCCCTCTTCAGCGGATGCGGCGGAATGGACCTCGGCGTGAGCGGCGGCTTCTCTTTCCTGGGCAAGGAATACGAGAAGCTGAACACAGAGGTTGTTTTTGCCGCTGATTTCGACCCGAAGATATGCAATATCTACAATTCCAACTTTGCGGTCAAATGTAAAATCGAAGACGTGAGGAAGATTAAGTCGGGCGATATCCCCAGGCATGAAATATTAACAGGCGGATTCCCTTGCCAATCGTTCTCGGTCGTAGCGCAGAATCCCAAGCGCCTGGGCTACAAAGACGCCAGGGGGAAATTATTCTTCGAGATATGCCGCATCTTGAAAGAAAGGAAGCCGAAGATCTTCGTGGCGGAGAATGTGAAAGGCATATTGTCAGCGAACGGAGGAACCGCGTTCCCGTTGATCATCAAGGAATTCGAGAAAGTCGGGTATCACGTAAAATTCCAGGTGCTCAATGCGGCCGAATTCGGCATTCCGCAGAAAAGGCAGCGCGTGTTTATTGTCGGTTTCAAAGACGAAGACACTTACAAGAAGTTCAAGTTCCCAGAACCGCCGCTGAAAACCGGGCACACGCCGCTTTCAAGAGTTCTGATCCAGAGCAAAGACATAGAGGAAAAATATTATTTCAGCGAGAGAGCTGTAGCTGGCATGCGCAAGACCAAACACGCCTTAACGATGAACAAGGGTCGCGCCCAGAAATTGTCGGAGCCTTGCAATACAGTCAGCGCCCACCTCGCCAAGGTAAGCCTGAACAGCACGGACCCGGTGCTGCGGTTCGGCAGCAGGTACAGGATGTTTACGCCCAGAGAAGTGGCCAGGATACAGTCGTTCCCGGATTCTTTCGTGCTGTCCGGAACTCGCGCTGTGAATTATAAGGCCCTGGGGAACGCCGTTCCCCCTGTGCTCATGTGGCACGTCACGAGGGAGATCTTAAGCGCCATAGAGAACTGAACATGGCGGATGTTTTCACCAAGGAAAAAAGAAGCGAGATAATGTCTCGCATCAAGTCTAAAAACACCAAGCTTGAAACTGATTTCCTTAAGCACCTGAGCGCCCGGCTGTACAGCCGGGGGATTAGATACAGGAAGCACTATAAAAAGATAAAAGGCAGTCCTGACGTCGCGTTTGTTTCCAGCAGGATTGCGGTTTTTCTAGACGGGGAATTCTGGCACGGCCGCGGCTTCAAAGCCCTGTCCCCACGCCTGCCTAAAACATACTGGCGCGGAAAGATCCGGGAGAATATCCTCAGGGATAAGAAGACGAACGCGGCCCTGCGGCGCGCAGGCTGGACGGTGCTGAGGTTCTGGGAGTCGGATATAAAGAAGCGTCCGGAAAAAGCTGTCGCCAGAATCGAGGCGGCAATAAGCGCCGGCGCGGCGCGTCCTAAAGGGGGGAGCATGAAGAAAGGAAAGAATTACAATCCGGACATCGAGCTGGCGAAAGGCGCCACCTTGGACGCCGCCTCATACGATAAAACCCAAAAAATTAAAGTCACCGCCGGCAAAGTGACCGTCGGCGGCATTCCCGGCCGCGCGGAGATCTCCGGCCTTGCCACCGGGCACATACCGGCAGCCGGGATAGAGGGAACTTGCGATATATGGCTTTCAATATTCCGCTATATGCGCCCCGACGGCACAATTGACCACGTCGGGGGCTGGAATATCCCAATAGTGTTAAAGGCCGGGCAGACCGCAGCCGCCACTGCAAAAGCCTTCGCGGATTACATCAACGCCGGCACCAGGCCGTACCGGGCGACCGCCGCCGGCGGCAAGTTGAAAATAGTCTTCACTTTAAAATAAGTCAGTCGGGGGAGTATGGGGAAGAAATACGTGTTAACGTTGTTCATCCTGCTGTCGGCCGGGTTGTCCCAGGCGCGCGCTGCAGAAGCCAAGCCCGTCTATAAATGGGTTTCCGCCAATGAGTATTATTTTATCCTGCCAACGTCCCAGGACCTGCACTTGTCGGGCGGCGGCGACACCCTGAGCGTTAAGCCCTGGGGTTTTGGCTTTAGGGCGGTAGGCAATGAAACTTTCTCCAAGACCGGCGGCCTGCAGTTCCAAAGCGTAAAAGTGGACAGCGCCAGGACCGGCAGAAACACCTTTTATCTTTGGGATCTCATGCTCGGGATGGAATACATAGCCCCGAAAGTTCAGGGAAAGCCTTTGCGCCTTACCGCCTCAGCCTTCGCTGACCTGGGCTTGTCTGATACCACGTTCTACGCGGCCCCGGTTATTTCTGCAGGGCTGCTTTATACAACCGGGGAATACGCCGATACTCCGACGGGGCTGACCTTTGATATTTATTACCGGCTTACCGATATCGACTTGGACAACGTGGGCGGCGGAGCCGGAACGCTCAAGCCGGCCTTGGGCTTCAAAATCGGCTACATCTTCGAGGGCTTCTGGACGACCAAAGAGAAGTCAGCAGAGAAGACAGCCGGCTGAAATAAGCGGTTAGCCGCGGCGGCGGCAAAAATTAGACCGAGCAGTCGGGAAGACGCCCCTTGAACTGCCCTATAATCGGGCAGTTCAAGGCCTCGGTTTCCACCCCCAAAAACACCCCTTGAAACCGGCTGTTAGCCAATATCAGCCTAAAAAAGGTTGTTAAATAGCCATATTTGGTTATATACTGTTTTCTATGCCACCATCACTCGCAGAACGCCTCCGGAAAGCCGGCATCCGCCACTACGACGAACTTATCCACGACCAGCCCAAAGACTGGCTCATAAAAAACTTCAAGGCCGCAGGTTCCAGCCCGGCCTACCCGGTCAACGTGTCCCGGCTCATGCGCAACCTGGTCTGGCAGATGAAGGAGCGCGTCGCCGCCGGCGAGAAGGAATTTAACGAACTGGTCCGCACCTACTGGTACATGTACGTAAAGTCCACCCTGGCCCGCGCCGGCGCGCTCTCGGCCTCTACCGACCAGTACAAGCAGCTCACCGAAAACATAGCCGACATGGTGCGGGTCTTCCTGCTCATGAACTATAAGGATATCGGTTTCCGCGACGAGAACGAAGCTAATATGAAAGTAGGTGTAAACGCCAACATCATTCCCTTCTCGGAGAAGCTCGGCCACTTCGGCTATCTTACCGATATCCAGAAGCAGTACAACGTCTCCGTCATTTCCCTGGGCGGCCAGCCCTCGGTGATGAATACGGAATACTTCGTGGACGATATAAAGAAAGCCAAGAGCCGCGGGCCCGGGCCGGTGCAGCTGCGCTACACGGACGCGCCGGCAGTGGCCTACAACCCGGCCGGCATCTCGAAGTTCGACCTTAGACGGTCCTTCTACCTTTACAGCATTGTTGACTACGACCCCTCGGGCTGGATAATCCGGGACGCTTTCATAAACAACCTCCGGCACTACAAGATTAAAAACACCAAGGTCTACGACCTGATCAACCCGGATATGCTTACGCCCGAGGAAATCATGCTGGCCCGCTATCCCATTCGCGCCGGCGCGGACATGGCAGCCAAAAACAAGAAATGGCTCGCGGACGTTGCGCAGCGCCATTACAAAAACCAGAAGTACCTGGTCGAAGAAAAGAACGGCAAGGTAAAGCTCTACGGCCTCGAAGCCGAATCCATATCCACCGCCCGGCTGACCGAGAAGCTAAAGGAAGTCATGGTCCCGGTCATAGGCGGCAACGAGGAAGCCCTTAAGATCTACGAGATGAAGAACCTCAACCAGGCCATCAAGGACCTGATCATCTTTAAACTGACCCACCCCGAAACGGAGAAACCCCATGGCCGCTAAAACAGGAATCGTTAAAACCACCACAGTTAAAGCCTACATCACCAAGGCCAAGAAGATGCGCTCCCAGGCCTCGGCCGTGAAAAAGTTTATAGACGACTTTGATGCCGTTATCGAAGCCGTTATTGTTGAAGCGGTCCGCCTGGCGAAAGCTGCCAAGCGTAACACCGTCATGAAGGCTGACATGGTTGCTGCCATAGAAAAGTATTTAAAGAAGACCGACCTTACCTGGGACCAGACCGCGGCCTCGGTTATCAAGCACAACCCCACCGACCTGGGGAAGATCTCCAAGACCATCCTGGAGTGGATCTCCGCGCACGAGAACCCCACGCGGAAGCGCAAATGAACCGGGGCCAACTCGCCCGGACGATCGCCACATAATTAAGTCTATGAAGGAAAAAGAGCAGATAATACAGTCAACCCCCAGTTTTGCTCAGCAAGCTCCCTCGACAGGTAGGCTAATTCTCGGAATTCTGGTCTTTGCACCACTGTTGACTCTGGCTCTTCCAATTCTTTTGTTACTACGTTGGTGGCTCAAACGAAAATCAATAATGCGAACGCTGAAGGAGTTAGAACCTCGTTTTAGGAAGGAAGGTCTAACTTGGAACTCTGAAGTTGAGAGGATTCAATTTGAAGATCTTAGCAAGCACCCTGCCAAAAATCCTATTGATAGCATTTCAGATATTTATCAAATGGCTATTCTTGGCGCCACTCGGTTGCAGTTGCGCGGAGGAGAGATAGAGAAATTCCGAATATTCCGCAGGAAGGAAATAGGTACGCTACAGATATCTCTCATTGGATCAGAGGATTGGAGTTTGTGGCAGGTAAAAGTGGTTGATACGCATATTGATCCCTTAATATACTTCAAGCATCTCCTTTATCTCTTTGAAGATTGTGCCTTTATTATTGAGCGAAACCTAAACGGACCGGATTCCAACGGTCTTAAGAAAGAAATGAAACGTATTATTGAGTCTGTTCGCCTGTGTTTTCCTGTGCTTTATCAAAGTACGCAACGGTTGAAGGTCTCACCGTTCCCAATAGGAAGACAAATCACGGAAACACTAACTGGTCCCCCCGATTTCTTGCACGAATCAGAATTCTTTAAGCAGTCTCCCTTCCGAGGATCTCGATATGAACGCCAAAAACTCAAATCTCCTCGGTGGCCCGATAGTAGCCGCTATCAAACAGCAGCGGTTTTCGCTGCCTTTGATCATCTTGTAATGAAAGTTTCGAGGCACTACCGAATAGGAGATATTCAACACCTACGTATACTGTATGGACTTGATATGCTTTTGGAGATTGGTGATAATGCCGGTATGTTTGGATTTGGCCTTCTAAGTGATGAGGGATTCGGTAAACTACCAGCCGACATAATTAAATCTATAGATAGCATTTCAGACTCCGAACTTATTCATGAATACAATATCCCTCCAGACACGAACGGTTTTTATCAAAACATGTCAGCTGACGCATTGGTAAATTTTATTCAAGTGGTGGTGGCTAAACACTGTCAGCCGACATCAAAGAAACGTAATAAGCGCCGTAAAACGGGCGTAGGGGACACTGATGCCTGATAAATTTTGCCCAGGCGGCAAGAGGCGCAAGTGAATCTGGACCAGCTCGCCCGGGCGATCGCCAAGGAGTTTATTCTCTCCCAGGTGGACGCGGCTGCGATTATAAACTCCGTTCTAATCCAAATCACCGCAAGCCTTAAGAAAGGTGAGCGGGTTTACTTCAGAAACTTCGGCTCCTTCACCAAGAAGATGCGCCCAGGGCGCCATGTCCGGCACCCCAAGACCGGCCAGCTCATCTGGATACCGCCCCGGCCGGACGTGGACTTCAACCCGGCCAAGGGCTTGCTGAAGATGAAGCCGGCTCGCCGTAAACAAGCTTAACGATATGAACGCTGCATTTGTTGAACTGACTGAGCAACTTGAGCCTGCACTTCAAAGGTTGCTTTCCATGCAGCCTTATAAGCCACTTGCGCTTCCGGAGACTATGCCGGAGGCCGGTGTTTACGTTTTATCAGATGCCGGCAAATCTTTATATGTCGGGCGTACGAACAGAATGCGCAAGCGTCTTGGAAATCATTGCAAGGAGAGCGCTACATATAAAATGGCTGCTTTCGCTTTTCGGCTCGCTCGTGAAGCCACAGGCCATACCAAACCCGCATATGGTGCCAAAGGATCAAAAGGAACACGAGAAGCCCTGATGCGTGATCCAATATTCGTCCGTGCGTTCGAGGACGCTAAAGCCAGGATCTGTAGCATGGATGTTCGCTTTGTAGAAGAAGCCCACCCGGTTAGGCAGTGCCTACTCGAAGTCTATGTTCATGTGGCACTGCAAACGCCACATAACGACTTTGATAACCATTGAGGTTGAATTAACACGCGCTCCCCAGGTTTACGCCCCCATACAACCGGCGCCGGCGGCTCCTGGAGGCGCTTTCCCGGCCAAAACGACCCTTCCCCCCTAAAAGCCCTTTAAGCGCGTTTATCGCCATTTCTGGCGAAATAGCCTTTTAAATTCGCGCAAGAATGAGCCAGGACAGCGTTTCCACGACGTGCCCGTGTCATTCTACCCCACGTTTTACGACGAGCTCCTAGACGTTAGGATTTGCGGAAACGGCCCTTGCGGCCGCAGCTCCGCCTTTGCCTGGCGGCAAAGCCGGCACTGCGCCGCGGGCCGCTCTTCACGATAAGGTGGCCGGCCAGATCTGCGCAAACAGCGCAGGCCTGGCCGGCATCCTTAAACAACCAGGTAACGGCCATGCGCGGCCGCCAGTCCAGCCTTGCGCCGCGAATGCGCCGGCAGCACTGGCGGCCGTTCGCCCCACCGCCGCGCCCTACGGTCGCGGCGCCCGGCCGCTGCTGCGGCCCGGTTCGTGGGGCCGCATGGCCGCGCCTTATAACGAAGCTCGCCGCTGGACGTTCCCTCGGTAGTCTCGACGTTATCGCCCAACTGCCGCGGTTGCTCGATAAGGTAGACCGCGGCTTAACGCGAGTAAGCGCAAATTTGCCCCTACCGGCAAGCGGCAATACGCCGGGGAATCCGCCTGCTGGCGGACCGGGCAACACGGGCGGTTCCCCTGCGGCCAGCGCACCGCGCGCCGCCTTGCCTGGCCGCCGCG
>Ga0265593_1000321_pt1 | contig 29009 bp, 32 predicted proteins | sample saktaG_8_FD_190136 | JGI IMG/M metagenome (GOLD analysis project Ga0265593, IMG submission 190136) | Saline water microbial communities from Sakinaw Lake, British Columbia, Canada - sak_2011_5_24_36m | ecosystem: Environmental > Aquatic > Non-marine Saline and Alkaline > Saline ...
GTAGGATAGCAAGGTCTTTATCCGCTTGCTGTTTCTCTTGATAAACTTCGAGCCCGTGTTTAACTAATGCGCCCACAATACCAAAGATGCCGCCACTAGCTCCTAATAACATTTCAAGCATTTTTAATCTCCAATTCAAAAGGTTCGCGGTTCATTTCATTAACAAATTCACGGACTGCTTGTTGCGATAATAAAATAGCAAGTTGCCCGTTAATTGTACCTAACTTCTTCCCAAGCAACGGGCAGCCAAGGCTATGCGTTAAATACTCAGGTGTTGCCCCAGCAAAGTTCCCACCGTGCATTCTAATACCACCACGGTTTGGAACATTTATAATTTCGTAAGTAAATTTGTGAAGTCTTGGTGATTTAGACCAAATAACTTTATAAATACCAGTTGGAATACAACTTTTGCCACTTTCGTTATTCAACCAAGGAAGCTCTAGCGTAAACCACTGTTTACCAGTGTCCGCTGTTAATATTCCACCAATAGTTCCTTGATTTGTGGAAGGCTGTCTAATAATTGTGCATTTTCTCATTTTGGTAAAGGAGCCCCTGACATAAACATAGTAAGTTTATAGTAAGCCCCAATGATAATTAGACTTACCACAATTACAATTGTTCCCCAAACACCTTTTTTAACAACATCTAACTTAACATTTTCCCAAAATCTTTCCTGCGCTTCTGCTGCTTTTATCATAGCTTCATGCGCCCGTCTATGACCATCAAAATCACCATTTGGGAATGCTGTTTTTAAATCAATTAGCATTTCGTGAATATCTTCAACAGACTCCTCTAACTTTTTATGGTCTTCTGAATCGCATACTCTGCGTTCAATTCCTTCCCATTTAGTACGAGGTGGCATCTTAAATATCCTTTTACGTTGGTGTTAATTTATCCAAAATAATTGCGTTCTGTAAAGGTGCGCCTTCAGGGTCAAAAGCAACAACAAAAAAATCAGGGGTCGCTTGTATTAAATTATCGAATCTAAACGTTCCATCCGATTTAGAATACTGTGAAGCAACAAGCTGAAGTGTTTTTCGATAATATACAGCAACCAAGCAATTTGGCAATATTACACCGTCTTGCTTAATAGTGCCACGAATATTACCACTGGCTGTATAGAACAATAATGGGTATTGTTCGCTTTGCGCCCATACCGCTTCAATTCTAACTGGTCTTCCTATTCTTTTATTTATTAGTGTAGAATCAGGAATTGTTAATTTATATACAGCAATTGCATATAATCTAACTGGTTTGCCATTAACAGGGACACCTGACCCCGCTAATCTATCTACAGCGTAATAAGATACTCTACGAAACTTTCCTACTAGCCCCAAGTCTGCCATATGCTAAACATACCAAGTATCAGAAGTTTCAATAGCGAAAGAGTAGTTTCCTCCTGAACCAGCACGTAGCCCAATAAAAGTCTTACCTGCTAAAGCACCAGACCCTGAGAACGTGTCGCCGTGGCCAAATGGTGTAGCATGACATGGATTCCATAATCCAGGCACCTCACCATGAACAACTCCAATGCTACTTACATTTTCATGGATAAAACAACGACTCATCCACAGGCCACCGTCAACAGGGTGCGGGTAAGGTAGCCCTGAACCGCCCATCTGACTGCTTCCTAAGGTATAATCAGCGTGTACTCCAAATTGCCAAGAAGAGCCAAGTTGGTCGTATTTGCGGCACATCCATTTGCCTGCGCCAACACTAGTCAATCCAGAATACTCAAGATTGACTGCATATTGATTTGACGGTGAAGTATCTGACGATGCACAAATCAAAGTGTTATAAACATCTGAAGCTTTATAGCTTATAAAGTCACCGAAATAAGAATAGGCAGGGTATGCTAGTGGGTTTTCGGCATAGATAGCATTGTAGATATGGACGAATTTTTCGTTGGCCACCACAATCCAGTCTCTGGCGCCAGATGTTCCTGTGTAGTATTTGTAATGGCGGGAATCCACTTGTTGCGCGTTACTTGGGAATTGGTTTGTTCCCGTACTAATAGCTGTCATTGTTTCATAACCGCGAATCTCAGCGTAGTCCGTATTAGCATCATTTACTCGAAATAATCTTTGGTTAGTTCCTGCCGCTGTTTTGTATGCTGCTAAGTTAGTACCTGAGAAGGCTTTAGTCCACCCAGCGGCTACTTTAGCACCATAGCCATTTACTAAACACGCATCTAAAAGTGCAATTAAAGACCCCGCTGTATTCTGTAATACAGGAGCAGAAGCGTCTGTTGATTTATATACTTTAACACCAGCCATGATAATTCCTTAAACTTATAACATCATAAAAAAGTTAGTTGATGATTCTATATTACTTGTTCCAGAACCATCGTACGCATTAGCAAAATCCATTATAATTGTTCCATTTGTTGGTGGAGTATATGGTGTTGCTGAAATAAAATCAATTGTAACAGGGTTTGTTTGAGGTGTATATGTGGACATTACGATACACCCTTAAGAACAGAAGACAAATCGTATTTAGCATCAATTGAATCATAAATTAGACCAATTCTATCAATTACATTTGCTGGAATACTTGCTGTAAAACTTGCAATCGTTGTTCCATATCTAACTGTACTTGGTAAAGTTACAGTTCTTCCACCAGTTGCATCTTGTTTAAAGCGGATAATACATCCTTGCTCTGCTGTAGCATTTGTAAATGTTAAGACAACATTTCCAGTTAATGTTAGCATTACCGAATCGTATAAAGACCAATCAATTGTTATAGCGCCAGATGCTGTATTATTTATTAAAACACGTTTATCTAAATGTGTTGGTTTGCCTGTTAAGTCTGCATAATTACCAGATGTAGCTACTGAACTAAAACCTGTTAAATCGGATGCTGTTAATACAACAACACCAGAATGACCATTAACAGAAACAACAGATCCCCCGCCTGGATTCAATAACTCGGTAAAATCCGTCATTGTTCCAGTAACACCACTATTTCTGATATAAGTTTTTGTTAAATCTGTTCGAACAACAACATCTCCTTCTTCTGTTGTCAATGCTAGTTGGTTTGCCTGGCTTGAAACAACAGATATCTTTGTTATCGCAATATTTGGGATTTGTGAGGTTGGAACCTTACCAGTTGAGTCTAATGTAGCAACACCATTATTCACAGCTTTTTCAGATGGGCTAATAGCATTTCCAGAAAAATCTGTTATATCGGAGTGACTTAAAACAATAGCACCAGTTCTACCAGCAACAGAAGTGACAGCTCCAGACCCACCGCCTGAAGAAACATCATCTGAGCGTGGTGGTTCATCCCCAAAAACTGCTGTCTGCAAGCCACGTATGCGGCCAGCTAACATTGTTAAATCACCCCATATTTTCATTATTTACTCACAGTTACAACCATTGAATTTAAGCCTGGAGGGACAGACCCAAAATGTAATGTAAGCGTATTAACAGTTGTTGCATCATTATTAACCATAATTTCATCAAAAGGGGATGTAGCACGTCTTACACTAACATGGAGGTTCCGTGTATTTAGATTATGTGTTACCACAATATCAACATTCGTCCCATCGCCAACTGTTTGAATAAATTGGCCTAGACCCTCAACTTCAGCAGCAAGTTGAGCAACCGTTGCCTTTTTATTTGCCCCACCTTGAACAATTTCAACAAGCTCAGATCCATCAAGTGTTCCGGCTGCTGTTAATTCTGATATTTTAACTAATGCCATTATTCAACAATCCTTTCGTTTCCGTTTTCTGTAATTCTAGTATCACCAGCTTCTGTTGAGCGGCTTGCCCCAGCATACGTGAAGTTCATTATATGTTGCTGTTTCTGAAAACTATTTAAACCATCCCGTTGTGATTCAAGTTCTATTTTAATATCATAACTACCAGATGGTAAACTTGCATCATATAAAGAAGTAGTTAATCCAGTTATATCTAATAAAACAGCATTTGTGGAAACCTTTGTTATTCTTAAGTTATATGTTACACCAGTTTCGGGCGTAATACTACCTTCCGTAAAATCAATAAAGCCAGCAACCTGCTGAACCCTATTTCTATGAGCCCAACTAATGTTAATTGTGCCAGTTAAAGATACATAACTTGCTGGGAAATACGAGCTATTCACTTTAAAATTTCCGGGCGGGTATGGTTTACCAAAACGCCCAACAAGGGGAAGGGAGTGCGCGGTTGCTGCACTAATGTCCAATGAGCCTAATGCAGATATAGTACGCAGTTTAAAGGAGGCTGTTTCGTTCATTGCGTATTCGTAAATTGATGTAGCATAGTAACCATCAACAAACCAAATTTTTGAACCAGATAAATGTACTTCTGGAACAGTATCTAAAATACCACGATTAAACGAAATTACATTTGTTGTTGTATTTATTGATACAATTTCAATTAACTCGTTGCCTATATATGCGTACCCACCAGCATCTACTTCTTCAATATCAATTGGTGAAGAATAAGAAACAGATGTTGCCATCTTATCAATTGTAGAGGATATTAAACAACTTGGACAAAATTCAGTTTCATCAGATAGTATATAATTGTTATCTGAAATAGATAAAGAAAACCCATATTGACCACTTCCAGGCGAACTAGCTCCTGCTGATAAAAATGCAGAGTATAGATCAATTTGAGCAAAATCAGCACTAGATAAACCAGTTGCTAAATCCCAATAAGGTGTTTCATACGAAATAAATGATGTAATATCTAATGCAGGGGAGGATGGATTTTGCCAAAGAGGACTACTTACATTAACATAAGAAGTTAAAGGTAAGCCGAATAAATCTTCAACTGCTTCAATTCTTACTTTACCATCTGTTAAAGTACCTGTGTCCACATTAAGGATTCTTAAAGGCATCCCTATAATTCCTTTATCTGCCCAATTAAATCTAACAACATCCCCCTTAATAGAGTCAAAAGCATCTCTATTGATAATCATAACAACTTTAACAAGTGTACTAGATACTGATTTTAAATCACGGACAACTATTCTAGACGCTATATCGTCAGATACAATGCCCGGATATTCCCGCGGAGCAGATATTACTTGGCTTTGAATTGCAATATTAGCTAAGTCTTGTGCATATATTGTCTTTTTTGTACCAGTCAACATATCCGTATAACTTAGAGCAATTTCGTTTGTTGTTTCACCCCAATTTGGACGTTCAAATTCTTCAAGGCTAATGATATTATTTTCATCAAATAAAACAAGGCTACTAACTGTATAATCATCACGAAATAGTTTAAATTGGAATAAACCAGTTCTTGGATCTGTTCTAACTGCTCCACCAACATGGTTGACTACATCTTGGATAAACTCTTCAATAGTGGCTTGTTGATTCCATTGCAAGCATAACCCAAAACCTTCACTGAATAAAGCGTCTGCGGTTGCTTTAAATTGTGCGTCATCAATTGCGCTTGTTGGATAACCCATTGCCCATTCAGGGTCTGTTAAACATTCGTAAATAATATGAGCAGCATTCATCGCCCCAGCAATATCTGCTTTTTCTGGATACCACGGGTTTCCATTACCACTATTCCACCCTTTTTTAATTCTTTTAAGTCGTACAGCTACATCCTTAACATAAGGGTTATTTGAACCAATAAAGAATTTTTTAAATACAAGGCCACACACACCTCTGAAAGCAGGAACCATTGAACTCACAATGGAAGCTAAGTAAGCGTTCTGTCCTTGCGTTTCCTCACCCATGCAAATATCAACATGACCTTGAATACCACCTTCCCGTTCATCCCCACCAAATAGCTCGGGCGAATCCACATAAATGTCTTGTGAGCTGGTTGGTGGATTAACCCCGCCATTCCAAGCTTCTCTTCCACCGAAGCTAATAGACTGTATTTCATCAACGGGGCCATGACAAAATATCATATGGAGCCCCATAAAATATTTCCATCCAACGGTTATTTTTTTACCTTTTCCCATTTTATAAACCTAGCCTTATTTTAGCTTGTTCAACAACTTTAATTGCCATTGCATCATTCGTATTTAAAAATAAGCTTGCTGGTAAACCGTCTTTTAAGAATACAGACCAATCCATATTATGTGATTTAAAAAAAGAACGAGTCCCTCTTGAGCAATAAGCAATACCTCGAACGTCTTCAATTGTTACAATAAAGTCATTCATTATTTTTTACCACCGCTTTTCTTAATTGCTTTTTTACTCAAATTTCCATACCAAACACAATTCGGGCCTTGTATGACAACTGTTCCAAATATAACAGGTATAGCCCTACCTTCTTCAGCGGTAGGTACAGTAAACTCAGATAGCGATGCTGCCTTCGGTGCTTGTGGCTTTGGGGCTAAAGCATTTTGTACTATTGTTGAAACAACAAGTAAGAATAATTGAAACCACATTTATATCACCATAATGCAAGATTAGCAAAAGGATTTTTTATCGGTATCCATGGAAAACCACCGAAATTTAATTTATTATTGAATTTTGTATTGCACGTTGCTAACAAATGGTCGCAGCCCGGATATAAGGAAACTGTTTGGCTACCAGTTAAACCAATTGGTATTCCTGATAGAGTTAATAATGAGCCAATTTGACGCATTATCATCCGTTTTTCTTTACGTCCATTATAATCCCATTCAGCATAGCCTCCAGAATAATAATTGTCCCCGTTTGCCCCAGCAATAGCAACTGAAATTTTATGACTATCAATACCAATAACAGAACCATCTACTTTCCAGTTTGTATTATTTAGTCCGCACTTTTTGCTATATAATACATGAGGGCATTGTCTAGTATATTTACGTCTTAAACCTGTTCTTTTTACGCTTGTATAAACAGGTTCGCAATTTAAGTCAACAACAGATTCTCGCCATTTTAAATTAAGCAATCTGCCCATCCATATAACAACTTTAGGAGTTGCTAAAGAATGGTGATTTCTATAAATAGTAAGTAATGTAACTTCAGATGGAGGATAGATAATATACTCTTGAATGAAATCAATTACACGAGGTACAGTTATATTTAAAGAGGAACGTCCAAGTTCGCCACTATCTTCCAAATTACCTCGCTCAATTGTAATAGCGGTGTATGTTGCAGAATCGATTATAATATCTTCCTGAGCTGATGTATAACGCCACCTGTGGATACCTCGTGTAAATTCGTAAAGCTCGTATGGCTCCCCGTTATTCACACTTTTTTCAGTTACTTCATACGTCATCTCTTATGCTCCTAAAAACACTTGATACTTCAACTGTTTCGTTTGTTTGCCATGATAATTCAAGAGCGTCTGAATCTAATCTACAAAGACTCATAAACGAAATAAGTCTAATATCTGATGGCAGAACTTGAATACCAAATGGGGAATCTATTTGTAGTCGCTCAACTGTAGTTGATTCTTCTAAGCATTGTAAAATTCTTCTATAAAAAATAGTACCATTATTTAACTGGATTCTAATATCTCTTCGTTGAACACTTAAGTTAATTGTCCTTGTATAATCTGTATTTTCCACATACAGAATTGAGCTTGCCTCCGAAACAAGCTGGGTTAATACAAAATCGGAGTTGAATGTTGGAACCCATATTGGTTTGAGTTTTCCGTATCTTGCATATAAAAATTTACGAAGTTCTTTTATATTATCTTTACCATGAATTTGCCATTGGTAACTACTTAACATTGTTTGGATATCACTTAAGTCGTCTGTATAAGTAATACCAGTTCCAAAATCAATAACAGATAAATCCCGCTCATACGAAGTTGTTACATCTTCATTATAGTTTGTTTGTTTTTCTAGAACAGCGTAAGACAAATAAGTAGCGGGTTCAACAAGCGGTTGTCTGAAATCAGGAGCTTCTATTTTAAACCTTACCCGCATTGTTAATATAGAATCCGTTTCACGTTTAATTTGTTGTTTAGATTCTATTCTTGCTGTCCTAACTGGAACAACTTTTGTTTGAGGGGGCCACGTTTTAAGTAATGGTGCAGATACAGTAACATGAGTTAATGTTACATCTGTTATTGTACCAATCTCGTGTTGCTCGTCAAGAAATAAACCAATTAAACTACCAACTTCATAGTCTAACCCATCTGTTAAGCATGGGATAGAGTACGAACCTTCGTTTAATGTTTGTCCAAGCAATTGTTGGTCTGTCCAAATAGGCAACCCAAATACACGGGACTGCCATGAAAACAATAAATTTTCAATAATCTGGCGCTGTTTGTTATTGATAATTAAACACGAAAACTCATAAGACCGTCTTGGTTTTAACCTATTCTTAATTCGTTTTTCTTTCTTATTCCTAGAAATCATAACATCCGTCAACCACTCAAGGCGCTCGATGATTTTATCAGACCAATTAGCGGATGGCCACCAAGCTAATACGCGCAAGCCTGATATAGTTAATGTTGGTATATATGAGTCTAATGTAAACGGGAATTTATATTGCGCTCCAATTGTAGGGGAGCCGTTTGGTGTAACTGTTAATGTATATTTTTTCGATTGGAGCGGGCTGTAATTAACAGGAGGAGGGGCTTGCCCTGTTAGTGCAATACCTTCTGTTAATACCTCGTTTATTACAGGTAAACTATTCTGAATAAAATGAGCATTCCAAACTTCAACTATTTGAACCTTTGTGGATAACAGGTTGCCCACATTTACGTCAGGTGGTGAAATATGCGTTCTGTAATAGAAATCGTCTAAGAAACTAATTGATTTTAAACCAGATTTATTTGAATGCGAAACAGAAATTGGAGCAACAATAGCTCTAGCCCCATTAAATAAAGTAACATCTTTTAGAATAGTTGTTGCTTTTGGGTTTGTAGAAATCCGTTGTCTGCTATCATAAATAGAAGAGCTATACCCACTAGATGTAGGAATAATTGGCTTAGATTGCAAAAGTCCAGTAGGCATTATACTATTTTCCGATAAGCATAACCATAATTAGCGGAAGAAGGGATATTAGATTGATAGTTATTATAGGATATTGTTTTCTGTTTTACAGGAAAAACAACCCATTGGTCTGAACCAAATGTAACAATATCCCCCGGATTATAGTTTTTCATATTTACAATACGAATATCCTGTACTTCCCCAATTGGGCTAAACAAATCAGACCCCCTACCAACATATAAAATAATTGGTAAAAATGGTGTAATTTGATTAAATGAGTTTGGTACTTTATTAAAAGGCAACCAATTGGGCATATCTATACTGTTTATATTACCAATACTTACAGGGGAGCGGATAGAACCAATTACTCGCCTATCATTGTTGTTTCCATTTGAATAACTATCCGAGTATTTTCTACTGTCAACATAACAACGCACATTCATTGAACAATGTGAATACTGCGACGCTGCGGAGTCAAACGCATATGAATGTTGAGAATCTTCTGGATAGTTTGTATAACTATCGCCAAATGTCCAATATGTTGATGTAATATATTCCCCTCCAGTATATGCCCCGTATTTTGTTAATTTTCCTAACATAATATGAATAAAATTATCAGGGGAGCGTTCAACAACAATATGAATATAATCGGGCATTGAAAATATTCTATACGATGTAAATGGGCCTTGCAAATCATTACAATGAACAATTCCATAAAGAGGGTCAGCGTACCCAGCTTCTAGATTTGATTGATTTGGTTGGTTATTCCATGGTTGGGCATTATCATAACCAGTTGCAATATTTAAAAATATTCTACCGCCTGGATTTGAAGATGTCCCCGCTGCATTATTTGCGTAAAGATTATAAAAACTCGTTCCAATTTGTAAAGAAATCCATTTTTCAGAAGCACTTATATTATTGTTGGTATTAACAGTCCAACCTCTTGCTAACGCAACAACACGGATTTTATCAAGTAAATCGGTTGCGCTTGTTGATGTACCAATTTCGTAAGACATATTTATTCCTTAAGCTAGTTTAATAGCTGCAAAATCTTTAATTGAGTTTCTAAATACATTTTGAACAACTAAATAATTATCTGATCCGATTGTAATTATATTTTCAGAACCATTTCCAAAGCCAGAAACACTAAAACTACCATCTAGCTCCCCTGCCATTGAAATACTAGGAAAATCCATAACAAGCTGATGTGGTGTTAATGTATATGTCCCATCGATACATTCTCTAATCCAATCGGGTCTAACTGGCGCTATATTATTTATATCCTCTTGAATACTATTAAACTCAAAAGCAGAAACATCATTTCCGTTTGTATAAAAATTACCAAAATGCCGCCAAGAACCATCTACCCAATATAGCAAACTTTGTGTCATATTATTTTCTTCAGATCCTGATGCTGATAATTTTGATGGACACCAATAGTTAGAGTTTAAGTTATTTGGCCAAGAGTAGTTTCTATTTGAATAAGAAGGGGCACTATTAAAACTCATATTTGGTATATTAGCACCAATGAATAATGGATATGGGTACTGCCCGGGCGTTCCGTAAGGTAACATTAAACCAAAATAACCAGCAACATATATAGACGATACTTTTGCAATAACAATAAAACGACGACCATTTGCAATAAACCAATACTGCATAGAATTATTCCATAGCGATAAAGCTACTTTTGGAGATTGTGCTGGTTGATTATCTACAGCATTTGCTGAAACATAACCACCAGCGCCCTGAACAATCCAGTTGTAAATACCGTCATTTGTGTCCACATAATCTGCTATATTAACAAAGATTTCGTCTGTTCCAGAAAGCCCTGTCCCTTTTAATAAAAGTTCTGTTCCCGCTGTATAGCGCAAAGCTTGCCATTGTTGCCCGGCTGCCACTAATGCCGTATTCGTTGTCAAAAACGTTTTTAGCTTTGCTAGTAAGTCTGAATGGTTAGTTGCTGTTCCTGTTTCGTATGCCATAGTATGCCTTAATATAGTTCGTTTTTAATACCGCTTTTATTTCGACGGATAACATTTAAAATTGTTTTTTCACCAGCGGGACTATTTAAGTATTCACCAGCCATTTTAGGGTCAATTACATTTACAATTCTTGTTGTTTGTTGTGGTTGGTTAGATTGATTTCCTGCTAATGGAATATCAACAACCCCTCCGTCTGCATAACTTAAACGCGGGGCAGTTGGTAGGAAACCACCGCTTAAAACATTGTGGAGACCGCTTAAAAACCCTACACCAGCCCGTGAAGTTGCTGCTTTTGTAAATACAAATTCCCCACCATGGACAACCCCTTTTGGCTCATATGTACCACCGTCACCAGTATAGCCCCCATCCGCAAATCCAAACAAGCTACCAATTGCACTAAACAGGCCACCTATTCCACTTCCACCACCTCCGCCACCGCTGCTAAATATACTGCTGATAAAACTTCCAATTTTTGAAAATAAACCAGTAACAATATCACCTACTCCAGAAAATAGATTTTTAACATACCCAAACAATCCGTCTGCTTTATCATTAAAGGCAGCTTGTGGGTCTATTTGTGCTTCAGGTGAGGCTGCATCAACATCTTTAATATACAACGGGTTTAATACGGTATCGCCCTTTTTATTAGCATCTGGATTTAAAATATTACCAATATTTATAATGGAGTCTTTTCCACCAATAGCTTCAATAAAAACGTTAGCCAATGACCCTGCTAATTTTTCAGCTACTGCATCCTTAATAGATGTTGCAATATTTGATGCTATTTCACGGAGGCTTCCTTGTCCTAGTGATTTTAAACCCTGAGCGAATACTTTTTGAATGCCTTGTTGGACATTCTTAAACATATCGTCTTCTATTTTCTTTTGTTCTTCCCTTGCTTTTTTAGCATCTTCACTAAGTGCTTTATTACGCAAAGCATCTTCGAGTGCTTTTGCTTGCTCTTTATATGCTTCTGTTGTTGCGTCAATACCAGCTTTTTCAAGTTTAGATAATTCAGTAGCTAGTGTTTTTTGGAGTAAGTATTCTTTGTATGCTTCCTCACTTAACCCCAAAGCTTCCGCTTCTTTATTCAAATCAACAATTTCATCTTGAATATCTTTTAAAGCGGTTTTCTGTTGTTGCTCAAGTTCTAGTGCAACCTGTTTAGCTTTTGAACGGTTATCTGCTAAAGTAGTTTCTAATTTAATATTTTCTGCTTGGATTTTAGCATTTATATTCTGTATTTCCACAGATAGATTAGCTAACTCATTTTGTTTACTTTCTGCTTGCCCTTTATTTTTAGGGGCGAATGCTAATAGTTTTCTTTGTTGGTCTTCTTTTGATTTTAATTGAGCTTCTAACTCTTTTTTATCAATTGCAGATTGTTCAATAGCTAACTTGTTTAAGTTTTCAAAGTATGCTTGGGCAAGACTTAATTTTTTATTAACATTATCACCAGCTAAAATAATATCTTCGGCGTATTGACGTTCTAAATCTGCTTTGCGTTTATTTAATTCTGCTTGCAAAAGAATCGTTTCATCCATTGCTGCTTTTACGCCAACGGGTAATTTTCCACCAGATTTATCTTCTTTTCCTTTTTGCGAAGACGTATCTCCACCAACATTATCCGCGTTAGCTTTTGCTCTTAACTTTGCTCTATTTTCGATTATTTTTTTACCAAGAGCATCAACACCAGCCCCTAGCGTATTATATGACCAAACATCTGCTGCTGATTTTAAACCATCGTGCAATTCTGCAACATCATTCTTAGCATTTGAAAATGTTGTTTTAAATTGCTTTTGAAGATTAGCAAAAGAAAAGTCCCTATTAAAAATAGCATTTGTAATATCTTTACCGAGTGCTATAAAAAGACCTTGTAAATCACTAAATAATGATTTGAATCTATTGTAAACAAATTTTCCCAAAGCAATTAGAGCAGTTCCAACGGCTGGTAAAAAGTTAAGTATTCCATTTACAAAGTTTTTAGCAAACTCAGTAGAATCGCCAAAAACCTGTCTAAATATATCAGAGATTGTTTCAATAGCTGGGTTGAAATACTCTAAAATATTTTGAACAAAACTAGAAACAATATTATAAATATCTTTTAAGAAATCACCAGCTAGGGACATTGCTGCCCCAAATGTTTCCCACATTGTAACAGTGCCACCAAGAGAGCTTGATAATTCTGCATCTGTGTTAATCAAGTCTGTTACATATTTTAGTAGAGCTCCTAAGATACCTATTGTAATGGTAATTGGATTTACAATAAATCTAAATAAGCTTCCTAGCTTTTCAACAAGGACACCAAGCCCAGCAAATCGACTTTCAGCAGTGGCAATTGTAGCAGTTGTGGACGCTAACGCTTTTTCTGCTTCTGCAATAGCAGCGGTATCTAATTTAGGCGCAATTGTCCTTTTACCAGTTGCACCAAGTATTGTTTGGGCAGCCGGGCTTTTTAATCTAGCTAACTCAGCAGCTTGTTCAACTGCTATTTCCCGCATCCTAGCCAAGTGAGCTGCTTTTTCAGCAGCCCGTTTAGTTGCAATACCAATTAACCAATTTGAGGTTATTACACCAACCGCAACAAGGGACGCTCCGACAATGGTATTGAGGTTTGCTGCAATACCATTAACCAAATTAGCAAATGCATTAGAGACACCTAGCGATTGGTCTATTTTTCCGATTGTTTCGATTGCGCTTGTTTTTAAATTTTCAAAAGCACGAGCGGTTGTGATTGGTAACTCTTTAAATTTACCATTTACATCACTTTCCATTTTCAGCATTGCTTTAATTACATCGTCCGCAGCAAAACCGCCATCTTTAGCCATTTGACTAAATTGCTGGCGAGTTATACCCATACCCTTTCTAATTTCTTCCACAAGGGTAGAGTTTTGCTCGCGTAATGAGCGTAATTCGTCCCCTGCTAACTTTCCAGAAGATAACGCTTGTTGTAATTGGATAATACCAAGGCGAGCTGAATCCCCACCGCCATCAAGCTGGGACGCTTTAGCAATAATAGAAGTTAGTTTAGTAGCATCGCCTGCTGCTAAATTTGCGTTTGTTCTTAGTTTAGAATAAAGAAAGGCATTTTCTTTTAAGTTGGTTCCAGTTTCTTTAGAGATGCTAATAACATTACGTTGGCTTGCAACATAGTCATTATTTGAGGAAGAAACTATTCTTAAACGTGCGTTAATTTCTTTATATGTATCGGAAAGAGTTAGTGCTTCTTTGATAGCATATAAAGACAAAGATGTTTTAAAAGCCTTAGATATAAGGTCTTTTGTTTTACCAAGTTCGGTGTTAAGTGATTGTGTATCTGAAATGGATTTAGTAAATCCACTATCCGCTTGTTTGAACTGGTTTTTTAAACCAGATAAAGAAGATTTTATCTTATCTATGTTGGCTTGGAAACCTTGCTCTATAAATCGTAATTTAACTGATAAATCAAGGTTTCCCGCCATCATATTTCCTAACTAAATGTTTTTAAGACCTTTTTGAAGTCCTGTTCGTTAGACTGAGCTGCTCTTGCTATAATTAGTTGGTATCTATACCCTTCTTTTAGTTTAGATGTAGCTGCCGCGTAATGTAGTTCTAATTGCCGCAAAGTCATATTTAATATATCGTCTAACCTATAACCATAGGTTATTAAATCATTAAATACTAGGCTCCAAGTTGTTGGGCTTTTGTTGCGATTCGTTCCGTGGCGATGCCAATCACTGGCAACACCTTTTTCATAAAAAAATCTAAGTTTACCTCAATAATAGCAGTTGCTATTAAAATTAAATCGGTGATAGATAACGTATCTAATTTTGTTTTTTCCATTTTAGAACAAACTGAAACAAGTTCCAATAAAGCATCAGGGTCTTCCATGACAACTTCTAATAACTGCTCCTCGATTGTCTTTTCTTTATCCTTAGTCAAACCTTTTGGCAACAAGCGTTTCACGATTTTAATAAAACTCGGAAATTCGCGGATTGTGATTTCACTAATTAAAAGAACTTCACCTGTAGATAATTTAACATCTACCTTTTCAATTTCAACTAATGTGGAAAGCTCGTTTAACGATTTATCTTGGTTGTCTTGCATTTCATACTCCTTGGTTGAGGTAGGTTAAAAATTATAGAAGAATCAAACGACCAAATTGACCAAATACAGCGTCATTTGATGGTTTTGTTGGGTCAACTAAAGCATTGCCTTCTAAAACAAAAGAAGCAAAATCGCTTGAAATTAAACCAAGTTCTTTTGTTGGATCTAATGCAACACGGTAGATTTCCACAATAACTTTTTGGTTGTTATTTGCAGTATTCACACCTTCAAACCGCAATGCGACTTCATTTGCCGCAGTTGAGAAGAATGGTGTTGACTCACCCGCAGCATAGGTATATGACGCTTTAAACGGCTGAACAAATGCGCCTGGATCAACAATTGTAATCATACCAGTGTCTGCTTGGACTGTGTAGTTTGTTGTTGCTGCCAAAGTAGCAGGAGTACCTGCTGAATCTTTAATAACTACGGCAGAAACGTTTTGGTATTTCAAAGGAACCAAACTACCAGCAACTAAGCCACTTGGAAAAGCCTCTGGCGTACCAACTGCCACAGAACCAGCGGTAACTGTTTGAGTTGCACCACGAACAGCTAACGCTAAATTTTCTTTAGACCACTCTTCTAGAGTTGCTGAAATCTTTGCTTTAATTTCTGTTGTAACAACTTTATCAAGCAAACGTGCGCCTGAATAAGATTCCTTATGTTCAATATTGCTATTGTCAAAAGATGGTTTAAAATCAGGGACGTTGCCTACCCAGCGGAACCCACCTTGAACAACACCATTGACGGATTTAGCTACGAAAATCTTACCTTGACCTGAAAAATATGCCATTATAATACTCCTTTAAGTAATGATTACAGTTTCAAATAAATATGGAAAATAAGCAAACGATGAAGATGCTGCTGGGGGAGGAGCGCCTGGCACTCTTGCTATATTACGGCAAGCCGCATTAGGCTTCCACCCCTGCAATGCGTTCAAAAGTTTTGGTATAATTACGCCAGCATCCCCTCGGATAGAAGAAGTTTGCTGAAGTTGAGAATTTGCTTTTCTAACCGCTAGAACAATCAACCATCGCTGACTAATTGTTCTAGATTCTCCATTACCAACAGAATTTCCATTTACAACATCACCAGCATAAATAACATAAACTGCTGGTGAATTTTGTGAAGATTCTAATGCGTCTTCCAAATTAAAAGGTGTTGAAACTGATTTTAATTCAGGGATCTGTGCTTTAATTCTATCCACAATTTGGGATTCGCAAACAAAATAATCTGTAATTAAGTTATTCAATTTTTAAGCCTTCTTAATTTACAAAAGGTTAGCATATCTTCTTTATTATAGCAAGCTATTTATTAACTTGTTCTAATAATGTAAATTTCGTATCTGTCTCTAACCCCTTCTTGGTTTTTCTCGTATATGTTTCAGAAGAGTATAAATCACCAAGAGTATCGCGCCAATTAAACGCCTCGCCAACCTTTTCCCAACCAGTAAAATCTTTAGTTGTATCTGGTTGTTTATATGTAAGCATTTTGTACTCAATACCGCCATCTTCGCTCTTGAATTGCTGAACATTTTTCCAAATGCCATCTGAACGAAGAATAAATCCAGTTTGATCAATACAAACAAATCCATCAACACCATCTCGGTAAAATTCACCTTCAACAATTGCCATTATGCCCATCCTTTCACTAAACAATAGCCAAGAGTAACAGTAGCCCCAGCCGTTGTAATAATACCTCTTACGAATGCACTGTTTAAGTTATTAACAGTAACCTGAACAGAACCATTGGCAACACCTGTCACTGGAGTACCAACAGACACCCAATTGGTATTGTCTTCACTTGTTTGAAGTTGGATTGCTGGGGGAGTTGTTGCTGCCCCTAAGTTTAAGACAATTTGTGCATTTTTACAGTTCTGAACATTCAATGCTGGTGTTGGGCTGCCCAATGTTGTTGGGATAATAGTTCTATCAATAATTTGACGAATTTCATCAACATTGTCTGTAATTTGTAAACGGTTCACTGAGCGGGTAAAGCTTGGTGTTGTACCAGTTACAGTTTGAACATAACGTACACGGTTGCCTTTAAACGCTAACTTAGGCGAACGATACATACCAACAGCCGTGATTCGAGGGAATGACCAGACTTTGTACCAGTTTGTACCAGTATCGTCAGACTCTTCAATATCTACATCAAGCGTTGGTGTTGTTCCAGATACCGCTGTTACTGGAATATTCACTTCGTAAGCATTACCAGCGGTAGGAACAATCGCAGCCGTAGTTGTTGTGACAGTGAGAGCCGCTGACGCAATATCAGCAACCACGCCCGGAATTGCTGCATTTGACGATGTTACAGAACTAACTGTAGTTACTGTACCTGAACCAATTGTAGCAGTTACAGATGGAGCATTTTGAACAACAACTGGAACAGAACCATAAATATCAGATGCTGGTCTTTGGATGATTTCAACACGCTCTCTATCATAGTTGAATATTCTAATAAAACTAAGTCTTAAGTCGGTACGTTTAATAATCGCACCGCCACAGTTGGTAGATACAAAGTCAGCTGGGATAGAAGGCACACTGATAGCTTCCAAATCAAGGGATGTTGTGGCAAAGTTACGAACTTTCCAAACACCATCTAGATTAAGTGTAGAACCGTCAACGATATTACGGCAACCAACAAGATTGACAAGTTCTGAAATTTGGAAACCAGCCCAAGTAGTATTTCCAATTAAGTTTAAGTTACGACGACCATCTGCTAACGTTGTTAATATAGCAGACTGTGCTACTACTGCGTTGGCTCCAATTGCACTTGGTAAGTTACTGCCATTAACACGGGCAACATAACCACCGTAAGAGGTAGCTGTTACTGCTGCGCCCCATACCACTGTTATGGTCGTTGCATTAACAATAGAAGCAATTGCAGTCGCTACTAATAAGTTAGCGAAGTTTACTTGGTCACGAGGGCCGTATGCCACAACTTGGTCTAAAATAGTTAAATTGTGTGGTCTATCAAATACAATGGTGGCTGTAGTTGTACCTGTTTTAGTAACAGAAACAATTTGACCAACTGGAATACTTAGACCTTTTTCATTACGGGCTCTAATCCGTAATTTATAATTCACGCCCGGAGTTGGAACAACTTGAGAACGATTGCTAATAAGTGTTGCTTGAACAGATGAATCAATTGGCGCGTTAGTCCATTGCAATCTATCAGCAAGTAATGCAAGTTTAAATTCGGTAGTTGGCTGGTAAGAAGCAACATCTATGGCATTTACTGCCTGGACGGATGTAGTTGATTGAGTTGTGACAGAATGATTTCCTACAATTGTTCCAGATGGGAAAACATCACCAGACTCGCTTCGTACATATACACTTGCGTTTGTTGCTGTAATATTTTCAAAAATAATACTTGTTCCATCCTGTGCTAATCCCAACGCTGGTCTAATAGTAAGGAAACCCGAGTTATTGATTTGAGCAATTGTTAATGCCGGAATTGTTCCGCCAGCACCCGCTGTTAATGTTATTTGAGTCGGTAATGGTGTTGTTGCCACAACTAAGTTTGGATAATTTAAACGACTGTCTGACACACCATAAATACCAGTGCGTTGACCAACTTTTAACCCATGTGGTAAAGTGAAGTTAATTGTAACTACGGATGCAGCTTGAGTGATATTTAAAATTGCTAAATCAACTGGAGCAGTAATGCTATCGTCAGAAACAATTTCAATTGAAAATTCTTGACCAAGTGTTCGCTGACTCATATGTAAGCCAACACTTGCTTCTATTGGCATCAAGAAATGGGCAACACTCTCTACTTTGGATTCAGACCCAGCAGTAAGAGGGTCTTTTGAAATAACAAGGTAAGAAGCCCCCGCAGTATTTCCTTCCACATATATAATGTCACCAGTTGCTTTAGTTTCAACCCATTTTGGGCCATTTGGGACATAAACTTCAAATGCTTCACGAAATTTTGTCAAAACATTCGAGCAATATGTGCTAATTGGTGTACTATTATTGACAGTAACACTAATTGTTTCTAAAGCAGCTAAAGTAGATGGCCCAAGTTCAACTGCGCTTGTTCCAGCAACCGCTAAATTAGAAGAAGAGGGCGCTCCTGCTAATGGAAGGTTTGTTGATTGGTTATACCAAAGGACAGACTCAATAGCTGGTGTAGATGTAGATACATTGACAATTTGTGTGCTAGTAATTACATCACCCGCTGTCATTCCAGTCGCATTTGCTTTAGCTGTATAACGGGTAATTAGTAGTTCTCTATCCACAGTTGAGCCACCACCAGCACCACCTGAAACAATTGTAACTGGTAGAGGTTCTGTTTCAGATACAGTAATTGGTACTGGTTTTCCTAACAACGTACGAATAAATGAAAGAGGGTTGCTCATTTTTATAATCCTTTACAATTTAAAATCCGCTAAAATTTAACGGTACTATAGCACCTATAAAACTAGAACACCAGAACTCATTTTGCTTGTCTTTGTAGAAAACTATTTACAACATCTAAAATCATCAATTTATCATCCTCTGATATGCCTACGAATGGTCTAGCTGGGATAATACTTTGTTTTGATTTTATTGTTCTATTCCCGATTTTGTAAGTTAGCCATTGTGTTGTTACTGGTTTAATAATTGCCCCATTCTGAAGAACCTTACCATAAGGGATGCCGTTATTTCTTATTCCAGTTCCATATTCTACTCCATCTGGCAACACATTATGCGAAAGGCTGTTTCTCAACAGCCCTTTATCTAACATTGTTTGACCACCAAATAATTTAACTCTAACTGAAATTGGCCATTTTATACCATCGGGGGAAACACCTTCTGAAAAACGCAACCTTGCATTTTCAACAAGGTTGATTCCTATTTCTTCAAACAGTTGGGATTTCTGAGCTGAACTTAACAATAACCCTGTTAAGACAGCACTTAATCTTGTATCATCTATTTCTAATTTATACATTTAGAATTTTGGCATTTTATCCAATGCTGTATTTGAAAAAACACCTTGATTATATGTTGTTCCAATTGCAACACTAGGGCCTTTTATCCCGTCAACTTCTTCTGGAGTTAATGCTGGGATAAAAATAAGGACAGCTTTTCCTGAAGCAATCTGCTCTAACCAAGTTATCGTTCTTTCATAACGGTACTTGATTTCTTCAGTTGGTCTATCTTTATATAATCTGTAACGAGCAATATCACAGCAAGCTCGAATAATTGGTTCTGGCACACTTGGTAATGGTAAAGAATACTTGACACCTAAATAAGTATCAAGTTCTTCACTAGCATCTTGCAAAGCGAGTGCTGAAATAGCCTGATTAGAAGTTGTGTTATCTGGATCTTCTAATAAAGCTATTTCAGTTTCGCCAAAACGGCTAACTAAGTTTAATCTGTTAGCATAAGATGTCATATTTTAACCAGCAATTAACTCAACAATTGTTGCAGGACGTGCAACCAACGGGAGTTGGTTTGCTTGTACGTGCAAATCAATACCACGGTTGAAGTCTTTATTTTGTTGACGTGAGTAGTAAGGCATCGCTAGTGTATTTACTGTTTCCACAAAATCAGCTGGTGCCAAGTAGTTGCTGAATGTTTCGTATGTGCCAATTGGGAAAGCATGACCACGACCATCCGCAATGAAACGCTTATTACCAACAATACCGCGATACTCTTCAAAAGTCAGACCACCAAATGTGAAGCCTTTACGCAAATCGCCACCTAGTTTTTGAGCAGCTTCTGCATAACCTTCATACGCTTTTTGAACGTTTGGATGTGCAATTAAATCGTCAAAGAACTCTTGTGAAACCAAAACATGAACTTTTGTCATTGTTTCGCCAAGCAAGTTATCTTCAATATAACGAACAACTTCCATACATTTACCGCGGACATCTGTATTTGCATTGCTTAACGCAAAGTTGACTTGTTTGGCAGTAATACCAAAAGCATCGAAATAGTTTTCCAAAACAGTTGTTCCATCAGCATCGTAAACGATACCTTTAAGAGCACCCATTTTGCGCCATTCCATTGTTTGGTCAATTTTGTTTTTCATTGCTTGCAATTTATCATTAACTTTGCCAGCAATTGTTTCAAGCTGGTTATCAGTACCAAAAGAGCGGATACCAATAATATCCGTTGCAAGAACAGTATCTTCCAATGGTGTATGCGGGATTGAAAAACTGATAGATTTTCGTTTACCAGTTGTGCTTTTTGGAGGAACACCGCCCCAAGCAGTAGTTTGAACTAAAGTTAAAACACCATCGCGCAATTCAATTAAAGCACTTGGTGATGTTAATGGACGTGGTGTAAACAAATTCAATTCGTTTACACGGCCGTACATATTTGGAAGAACGTTAATAGCCTGAGTAAGCTCGGTCAACGTAAAACCATCTTTGAATGGATCAACAATCATTTTATTTCCTTTTTATCAATTAAATAGAACAGGTTTTAAGTTACAAAGCTACTACTAAATATCAGCTTCGGTGAATACAATTGAAGGCAAGGCTGTCTTCATTGCGGCTTTTGTATTATCTTTAATGGTTTGCGATGTACCAGTTGGGAAATACAATTTTGTAAAGATTACACGAGCATGGCGGGAAATCGCTGCAATTGTTTGAGTAGCTGCACCCGTTACAACATCAGAAATAGCAATACCAGCCATCCCATTACCAGCCGTGCCGTCTGTCATTGGAATAGCAAATGTTTTACCAACATCACCCCATTCTAACGGTTGACCAGCAACAACGGTCTGGTTAGCGCCAATAACAACATTATCACGTGAATAACGTGAAATACTATCATCCTCATAAACAAGCCAATCGCTATTGACAGGCTTTTCGTACTTAAATGTCGTATGTGACATATTATTTCTCCAAAGTTAAAGTGATTAAAAACTAAGCCAATAGACTACTCTTATTTAGAACGCTGTTTTGCATTCTTCAGAAGTGGGGACTCTTGGCTTGCAGTCGTTCCACTTTGTTCAGTGCCGCTTGTTGCGGTATGAGAAAACAACGAGTTATTAACTGTGTTTGTTTTCATTTTGCTAAACTGTGCTTTTAATAAAGCAGTTGATGACTCAAAAACAGTATCTGACATTGCCGCAAACGATTTTGTTTCTTCCGAGTCTGCTTTAAATTCTTGGCCCGTATCTTTACAGAATGCAGCAATATCCGCAAGGCGCTTGTCTGTTTTTTGCTTACTAAATTGCTCTGTTAAATTACGGTTTAGCTCATTAGCTGCGTCAAGGTCAGCTTTAAGTTTGTCCATTTCTTTACGTTCGTCATCTGTCATTGCCATATTACTCTCCTTTGAAAATTGGTCAGGTTTTTTAGATAAAGCTACTGCTGAGGTTTTAGTATCCCATCCTAACGCAGTAAAGGAAACCTCGGATATAGTTGAATTGCGAAAAATAGTTATTGGGCCACTAAATGTTTTGTTGTTGACCACAACATTATTCCCTGCTTTTACTTCCTCTACACTTCCTGGATCTATCCGAACCGACATTTGCCAAGGAAAACCATCGTCCGAATCGTTTGATACTTCTGTTCCATATTGGTTAGACAATAAATTGCCACCAACAGAAAAACCAGTTGAAGAATCAATTGTATGCTCTGTTACATAGCCACAACGTTTAGAAGAGTCGTGGTCTAGTAAAGCGGGAAGTTTATCAGGAACGCTCATTGTGGATAAATCAAACACAAGGTTTCCCCAATACCAGTGACCTGTTATCTCTTCACCACTATACGCTATTCCAGAAAAACAACGCTTTTTCTTTGTATCCCCGCTATCCTGCTTTGAAAAAGTAAACTGAGGGGTTGACAATAAAGAAAACGTATTTTTATCTTGTTCATTATTTATATCAGGCATTTAAAAATCCTTTGTTTTGTCTTTAGTTGTTATATTTGCATAAACATGAGTTGAACCATCTGGTTTATGCTCAACTTTATTTACTTCAATATTTGTTCCACTTAAGATAATAACTTCTTTTTCATTTATTGCTTGAAGTGTATTCGCACCAGTTTTTAAAACATCAATCCCTGTATTTTGTGCATTATCTAAATGAAGTACAACACCGTTTGCCCCGCTTTTCATTGTAGCGATATTAAAATCACTTGTGTATGACATCGGGGCGACGATTTGCACAATAGCCCCTTCTTCAAATACTGTCAATAGCGAATACTTATTATTTTCGCTGATACCACTATAAATATTTTTAACTGTATTTAACGAAGAGGATTCAATAGAACTAAACGCACTTTTTATCCAATTAGCAACCAATAAATCAGAAACTTGTGTAGAAGCAGCTTGTAAAAAGTTCTTAATTGTATAACTCTTATCCGTAATATAGTCTGTAAATAATCTAACAGAAAGGCCATTTATATCACTATTGTCCGATCCAAGATTTCTTAATATACGGAGGTATTGTTCCTTAAAGGGGCCTGACACCATACTATGATTAAGCAACCCTTTTAATTTAAACTCAGCTTGCTTTGATTCTAAAACCTGTTTTTGTAACTTAGCTAAAGAAGAACTAATATTCGCATATTCGATTTCATATTTTGTAACAGTTTCTTCAAAAAGACTATTTAAACTATTTTCAAAATCAAATACATTATAACCAAACCCATTGTCTGCATTTACCAGTGGCAGCTCTTGCGTAACACCCCTATCCTCCGCTTGTTTTTGTGTTAGCGAAATAACGGCACAACGGCAATTATAACCAAGCGGAGGGTAATGTGTTTTCCAAAATGAGGAACTAGCTAGTGCAATAACATTATCAAGTGCTCTATGGGTTGGTCTTGTTCTGCTATCGTTTACAGCGTCATACATCCAGTATGGTCTTGTGTCAATAACTTTAAGTTGTTGCTGAAATCGTCCATATGAATATGCAGTTTGAATATTTGTTCTATAAATTGTATCTAATCTATAGTCTGGCAATTTAATTTTAATATCACCAGTACGAACCATTTGTTTAAAATCGTCTAATGATTTTCCATCAGCAATCACTTTATTTAATTGGTCAATAACATACTTAATTTGAGAAAGGGAAGCCAGACCTGAAACAGTAGTTGTCCGGGCTCGCATATTGCCAGTTGCATAAAAAATATCAGGAAGAACAACTTCCATCTTTTCAGCATAGGCAATTGCTTCAGCAAACTTGATACTAAATGTACTCACTTTTTAGATTTTTCCCAATCGTTACGACAATCAGCGTCGCACCATCTACTTGCGCCATCTAATAAAGATGGTTCTACAATTGCTTTTTCTATAACTTCGGTTTCTGCTAATTGTTCTCCACAATTTAAACAGTAGCCCGTTGGCTCGGCTTCTTTTTTATTTGCTCTACTTAATTGATTTTTTAAAGCAACTTGTCTTTCTAATTCTTCGAAAGCAGAGGCCATATCTGATTCAGTTGTCATTACAATTTCTCCGCATGGACATAACCAAGTATCTGTGCAGATTGCAAGGCTTTTTCCATAGCTTTAGAAAACTCTTCTTGGCTTGCAGATTCTTCTAATAAAATCATTAGACGCTCTTGTAAATTTTCAGGGCTTGTTGCTGAAAAAACAGCATTCTTAATAGTTTCTTCGTCTAATGGGATTCCCCCATTTTGAATTGCATCATCTGCAATTTCCTCAACCATTTGCTGCTCTTTTGTGAACTGTTTCTTTTGTTCTTTTGCAAAAAATAATTCAGAAATAAGGTCACTTGCAAATTTAGAATTTTTATTTTTTGAATCTTTTACTTTATTATTTTGCGAATCGTTTGACCCTTTATTAGGAGCCCCAGCGGAGTTTTCTGTATTTGTCTGGTCAGTAATTATAAAGTCAGCAGTATCTAATTTATAATTTTCCACAATATATGAAGGTGTAAATCTCACTCCAACTGCATACAAGTCTTTATCCCGCAATGCACGGGCAGCCGCTAAGTCAATATCCGTTAAGTAAAGAACCTTAATTGGAGTAATATTATTTAACGAGCAAAGTGCATCCGCTATTTTTTGGATAGTTGGTTGAATTAACGAGATATCACTTTTTAACTTATCAATACGAACCTCATTGTGGACTTTACCAAGCGCCCGATTACCACCTGACCCACCGTCTGTTCCAGATGTTAAAGTTTGCCCCAATACTACTTTTTGAATACGTCTAATTACAGCAGTTTCATAATCATCAAATGCTTGACCAGTATTTGAACCAGCACCAATTGCTTCAACAGAATCTTCTCTATCAACTGCAATCACAGCTTGTGAGTGGGCTAGTAATAATGCGTTGACCATCGCCCCTGTATCAGTTGTTTTACCAACAAGCAATGGCGCACCGAACCTTTCCAAAAACTTGCCCCAAAATTTCCAACCATTTTGACGGAAAAACCAAGGCCAGTATAAACGACTCAGTAATGCTTCACCGTATGGGTTAGCCCATGTTGGCTTATTTTGTGTTAAAAAGAATTTATATTTTTGGTCAACTACAATACCGTCAGAAGATGAAAAACCTGCTTTATAAAATCTAAGTTCCCCATTTGGTCTAGGTGAAAACCATTCCATTGGTTTTTCGCCAACATAGCTTAGTCCAATTTTACCATCTGGTAACTGTTCGTAAACAGCTTCCATAACAGAATAACCAAATAATCTTGACTTAAATGCACCAGCAACAATATTTTTAATAAATTTTTCAAGTTGCTCTTTAATAAATAGTAAATCTTTATCTTCCATATCTAAGTCTTTAACAGAAGACTCAAAGCTTAAAGCAAGACTTGAAATAGCGTCCGCTCTTGTTTCGCAGGCTTGGGCGATTTCATCATCATATAAAAGAACAGTTAAACGGTGACGCGGAATACCAGCGGTTCTAAGAACTTCATCGATATCTGGTACTTTAGATAATAAATCAATAAGTTCACTAACTGCTTGTTGTTGGTATAACGCAACTTTAGCAGATTGTGAAGAACTAGAATTATCGCTCGGTGTGACGTTATCTTTGGAAAAAGAACGAACTGCATCTTTTAAACCCTTCATGATATTCATATATCTATATCCTTTAGTATGTACGTTGACCACCAGTTGACGGAGCAACAGAAGGCGCTTTATAGTTTTCGCGTGTAGTAAACCAGTTTACACCCTGCGTCCATGCGTCAATATCATCGTCGTTTGGTACGCCCGGAAATGATGCAAATGTATCCATGAAAGCGTTAATCCAATTAAAACCAACCATTGTTGGGCTTGGTAAATAGAAATTTCCAGCTTCATGTTGAGGTTGTATAGCGTAAGCTCGTGCTATTTTACCACCTTGCGGGGAAATAGGCGTAAGAGCTGGTACAGATTCTTTTAAAGCGTCGATGATAGCTGGGCCGTTTGCTTTATCTTCCACAAGAATAGCAATTGTTTTCTTAATAAACCGTTGACGCTCGTTTTCTACAGAAATTTTAGATTTTGTAAAACTAAGTTGGGCATTTACTCGATGAAGTAAGTATTTGTCAGCCCCTTTTCTACCAATACATAACCCTGATACGAAGTCGCTACCGTCTGTATCTTTAAATGTCATATCCCATGACCAAATAATCTCGTCCATACTTTCCGCTTGTTGCATTGGTGGAACATGATAAAATTTCCAGTCTTTAATTTGGAAAATAGAACCTTCACGACTAGACGGGTTTTGTTGAAGCTGTGCTGCCGTGTGGTAAGCGCCCATACGGTGCTCCATCTCGCTAACAGTTGCTTCATCTAATCTTATTGGCGATAGTAACTCACCTTTTTCTTTTCTAGGGTCTTTAAATCCAAGAATTGTTGTTTTAAATAAACTCTTATCAAAACGCATAGGAAGAACTAAGTGTTCCCAACCATGCTCTTCCGCTAAAATATATCCAGTTAAATCTTGCTGGTGAAGACGCTGATGTGTTGCAATAATAGCATCTTCTTTTGGGTTATTTAAACGGGTTGACGCAGTTCCTTTGTACCACTCAATTGAGTTAGCACGGGCTACTTCAGAGTCTGCTTCTTTTGCGGATACAGGGTCATCGATAATAATTCTATTACCACCGAAACCAGTACCAGCCGCGTCCGTTGCTGTAATGACACGGGAGCCACGCTTATCATTCTCGTAACGTGTCTTAACGTTCTGGTCTGACGTCATTTCAAATCGATCCCCCCATGAGGATTGGTATTCAAAACTTTCAATAATACGTCTGCTATCAACTGCGTCCCTTGTTGCAACATCTTTCGCGTAAGACGCAGTAATATACTGGAGTTTCGGTGTTTCAATCCATTCCCAAGCAGGAAAAGCTTGGCTAACAATAGTGGACTTCAACATACGGAAGGGCATATTTATCAGTAACCGTCTGATTTGACCAAGTTTAACCGCTTCTAAATGCTCGCAAATTGCCCCAATATGCCAGTTATCCACAAATGGAGTTCCAGGCTGCAAAACAGGCCACGCATAGAATTTTAGGAAGGTATGCAGATTTTTTTCAGCTTTTCTCTTTAATTTTTCTTCAAGAAGCTGTATCTTAATATTACGCATATTTAAAGCAGTGAGGCTACTCTGTGACATTGTTTACCTCCTCACCTTCTGCTTCCCCAGCCAGCTCTAATAGCATTGCATCAATTTCTGAATCTTGCAAATACGACAATTTGGATTGAGGTGTGGATACAGTTGCCTTAATTGCAGTAAACTTAGGTGCAAAGAATTGGGAACAAGCTTTTGCACAATCAATACGGGTATCAATATCAGGGTAAATATAAGTTTCACGCCATTCAATTGTTTCAACGTCTGTTTCAGAATCTATTACTCTATAAGGCATCATTTGCTTAACAGGGTGGCCTTGCGCTATACGGCTTAGCCACTCATGCGGAAGCATATCTATAATTTCCGCTTCATCCGCGGCTAATTTAGATAGTATATTTGACTTTTTTCTATTAGATTGTGATTTTTGCATTTCTTAAACATTTGTTAATCTTTAAAATAAACTAACATACAATTTAAGAAATTGGCAAATGATTATTAAAACAATTGCTTAATTCTTGGGCAGTAACCCCATTTTAGAAAGGTAGTCTTTATCCCAATCTCGTGGGCAGTTGCTACATCCTAAACTTTGGTGAGTTTCTGTATATCGACCGTCAAACCTACATAAACGGTTTTTCGATGTATCGGAGTTGTGTTCTTGATTTTTATGGTTTGGGTTGCATGAGTACATAAATTCATCCAATTAAATATAAAATTACTACAGACACCAAAAATGATAAAGTAACAAGTAATTTTTTCAAGTTTTGTCATAGCAATAAGGAGGGGCGCAAATAGGGAGACCGCTACCGCGCCCCAATGGGCTGATACCAACCAAGGAAATACCAGCACCGCTAATTCTAAAAAACCCCAAGGCCGTTTATCTAATTTAGTGTTGTTATGCGACAACGAAAATCAGCAGCCTTGGGGAAACTCACCCTTAGTAAGTTAAACGTATTAAAACACATCCTATTTAGAATTGCAAGTGCTTTTATAATGAGCTATTTGTTGTGGACTAGCTTCAAATATATCTTTAGCTGTAACTGGATTACTATGCCCATCATGAAAGTAGGTTAAAGTTCCTGTTCTTACGTGTTTTAACATTAACTCGTTGTTTCTAATATCCACAATAGCATAAAGTTCTGCTTTATTATCTTTAGAAAAACAAACCTTACGTCCAACTTTAATTCTAGACGTTTTCATTTTTACCTTTTTACAACAATTAAAAATACAATCAATGCTAGAAAAAATTCAATAAATTTTAAATGCTGAATAATTTCTTTAATTTCAAAAGGTGTCATTAAATATCTCCTAATTTGTTATACCTTTTAAATAATCTTCGATAAGTTCCCAAGCTTGTTCCCAATTATCAGAAACCAATGCAAGATATCCATTCTTTTCTAAATGTTCTTTAAACTCACGCTGAACAGTTGACAAATTATTTATCTTTCCGGGCGCTTTCATTTCTAAATATAAGCCGTGATACCCACATCTAGCAGTTGGTAAGCAAATATCAAACACTCCTGCGCGTACTCCCTCCCCCTTCAACCTAGACGCTGTAACTGCCGAGCGGGAGCCCCCGTTTGGTATATGGTGCATCCAGCGTAAATCCGGGTACTTTGGAAT
>Ga0265593_1000322_pt1 | contig 28946 bp, 26 predicted proteins | sample saktaG_8_FD_190136 | JGI IMG/M metagenome (GOLD analysis project Ga0265593, IMG submission 190136) | Saline water microbial communities from Sakinaw Lake, British Columbia, Canada - sak_2011_5_24_36m | ecosystem: Environmental > Aquatic > Non-marine Saline and Alkaline > Saline ...
CGGGACTTTTAGCGGCGGCGCTAATGCTCTTATACACGGGGCAATAGTTGTTACGGGCGGCGGCGGTTTTGGCGGCGGCGGCGCAGACTTATTTTATGATGATACTTTAGATGTTCAATTCAGCAACAGTGCTACCGGCGCAAGAACTTCCTGGGAAGAAATAACACCTACGCCGTTTTAATTCACGGCTATACTTAAATGCGCATAAAAGAAAGTGTGATAAAACTAACATTATTGCGGTAAAACAATGGGTTTCATGAAAATTTCTATGTTTTATAAGCCGAAATACTTTTTTTTAGAGAAAAATGGTTGAAGAAAAAGATCAAAAACCAATGGATACTTTGAAGAGCTTTGAAAAATTTGCTATAATTGAAGTGGAAGAGCATTTATTTTGGAGGCATTATCAAATACTTGAAAAGAAAAAATAAAGGTTTCACCCTTATTGAGATTCTAATAACTATTTTTCTTATTTCTGTTATTCTTATGGCAACAGTCAAGGCGTTTTTCTATTATTTCAAAATCAATATTTTGGCCAATGAAAGAGCGATAAAAACCGCCATTGCTACACAGCGCCTGGAAGAATGGAAATCCGTAAAGGGAGAAAACTTTATTCCCGGTGTCTTGTTTCCTATATATAGACCAACCGTAGCTGCTTCCACCGGAATAATAAGTTTTTCAAGAACCCTGGTTTCTATTCCGGCGATAACGCAACTGCAGGTGGACTGTACTACAAATACGGCTTTGATACAAAATACCGGTTATGGCTATATCCTGACCAACGGAACATTTTCCAATCCGGGCTATGGCAGTACGACAAGTTGCTGGGTTAACCCCACGCCTCCCAGAACCGCAGGGGATGCCACACCGGGTAACCTTGTTTTTACCATTGACTGTCCCGCAGGTTCAACAGGGGTTCTTGAAATGCAGATGATAGATTATGCTTCCATGCACAGAACCGAAAGAGTTGTGATAAATAATCTGGTAAAAGGCACTTATACCGATACGCAAATGGCTCCCGCTCTGGGTATTTCTGCAAGTTATCCCCTTACCGCTGTGGATACTTCCTCCGGGCATTTAACGGTTGAAGTTGAGCAAACGGGCGTAGTAAATAATTCGCTTTCAGTGGTGGATGATATGGTCTCCTCCTCCGGTTCCTGGACCAGAAGCCCCTCCAGTATTTCAAGAAGTAATATCACAACGCCTTTCACACCTCTTCCTTATACGGAGACGGATTCTAAAGCAATGACAGTTTATGGTCCCGGCTCCTCTGGTCAGTCACTAAGAAGAACACTAAATACTACTGCCGGAAGTGTGGGTGATACCTTAGCTCTTTGGGCGCGTTTGGATAACAATATGAAATTGTGGTTTACAACTTCCGCAGGTTCTTCAAATACCGTTACAAGCGCAGTAACAGGCTGGCAAAAACTTTCCAGGGTCACGACCTCAAGCTCCGAGCATAATTCTTCCACGCCCGTAACGATCATGTTTAACGGCCTTACCACGCCAAATACTTCCGATGCTTTCATCGTAAATCAGTTCCAAATTGAAAAGGCCAGCCCGCCGAACCCCAATGCCGTACTTTCGGGTTTTACACTAAAAACCTTGATTGGCTTTACGGATCCCGATTCGACCGCAGGTTCGCCCGTAACTACGGCGACCTTTAATAATTATATTGTAACAAGCAGTATAATGCCGACGGATAGTGTGGCAGGAGCTGCGCTTGGTTACATTGTCACGGTAAGCGTTTCAAAGGAAAATGATCTCTTCGAACCTATCGTTTTAACAAACACTATCAACAGATAAAAGGTAAAATTATGAAAATAAAAAAAACAAAGGGCTTTACCCTGGTGGAAATAATGATAGCGGTCGCCGTACTGGGCATTCTGGGTTCCCTGCTTTCTCAATTTTACCTGCAAATTTATAAATCCTACACTAAAACAGATGCAAAGAGCAGGGTAACACAAATTGCCACAGGCACGCTTTCAAGTTTACAGAAACAATTGAGAGAAATATCGCAGGCACCCACCTGCCTGACAAATACCAGCCTGCATCCTACGGCAGGCAGCCCCCTAAGTTTTTACATACCGAGTTTGACCGATCCCACGAACAGGACCTCGGATGACAGGATAGATTATTATATCGGCAGTTATAACGGGCGGAATACGCTTTTACAGCGCCTGGTAAGAGGAAGCACTACTTACACGGCCATTCCCGCAATTTTTGATTTTGATTCTTACAGAATTACCCCTACTAATATACCGAAAGGCGGAGGTGTTGCAGCTTTTTTAAGTGACCCAACTTTTCTTTTTGATGATGCGGCCTTTTTCTATGACAGCGAGTATGATATGATCTGTGTCGGGATCACGGTCTCTATTGCAGACAAAGGCAAATCAGGGAAAAGAGAAATATTAACGCTTTCCTCAGCAATAGCTTTCAGAAATACTTTTTAAATCCGGGGGCTTAGTGAAATTCAAAAAAAATAAAGGTCAATCTACTTTTATGCTAATAGGAATTATCTTTGTTGTCACGGTTTTAATGCTGGCGACATATTTTACCGTAAGTCAGGTTAATATTAATTCTTCCGGCAGTAACAAAGCAAAAGGTATAGCTATTCAGGCGGCGGACGCGGGTATCAACCAGTTTATCAGCGACATTACAAACAGAAAAGTTGAAATAATCGGAGCTACTCTTCCGTTAACCAGAAACTATCCCGTGACACTTTCAGGAACGACTTTAACGGTGCCGGTTTCAATAGATTATCTCCGGGTCTCGGGTACGCCGACCAAAGACCTTGAAGGAAATAATAAATATATTCTTGATGCCGTAGCCACTCCTATTATTGCCTATGGAGCCAAAGGACAGGTGCCTATTACCAGGCATGTTCAGGCAAATGTCTCAATAATAAATCTTGCCCGCTATAACGCTTTTACCATAGACCATGATATCTGGGCCTCTTCGGGCTCCACCTTTGACGGACCCTATCATACTAATTCTTATATGGAAATCGGCGGTACCATGTACTGGAACTCTTCAACCCTCTCCGGCGGGACGGCTAATCCGTTTTTCTCGGATACTTATGTAACTATGTCGGCCGGCAGTATTCAACAGGCCGGCAGTTGGTCAGCACCGACCTTTTATACCATGGCGGGCAAGAGGGGCCGGCTATCGTCAAGCGGTAGTTTTGATATCTGCACTTCTACCGGATCTCCCAACGGTACCTGGCTTGATAAGGCGCACGGAGGAATGACCGTAAATATAAGACCTATTCCGTACTCAACATATTATAATTATTCCCAGGTGATCCTGCAGCTGAGCAGTCTGCCGTCATTTAAATTAAACGGCGCTGATGTGTCGGGAAGCAATCTTACTGTTGATGTCGGCGTTACCGGGATGGCGGATAGGGTTAAGATAAACATAAACGCTTTTGGCACCGGGAGCGGGGATGATGTTTTTAAGGGTTCCACTAATTATCAAGCGGCTTTGGGCAGTACCTATGGAGCAATAATATATTGTACGGATGATGTGGCGGTCTACGGAAGGCTGCCTGCGGTTACGGGTGCTTTGAATACAAATAAAAAAGTTATGATAGTTTCGCAAAAAAGTATAGAAATAATCGGAGATATTCTTTATTCCGGGGATATTTATAACGCAGGCCGCGAGACCTATGATCCTGCGGGCCCCGTGCCTGTTCCTGCAACCAGTAACCCGACAGATGATGCAATTGCTTTGATCTGCACAGATAATATTTACGTAAACCCCTGGAGAAAAGCGGATACGGCTTTTTTTGAGAATAGTGACGATATGAAGATTTCCGGCTTTCTCTACGGCTATTCAGGCTCTTTGACGGGCGGCGGGAGGTCTTATGATTCCGGCGGAAGTTCCAGTATCTCACAATTTACAACTTTTGGTGGGCAGACCTTTAATAACGGCGGTGTAGTTCCCGGCTCATTTAATGTGGGTTATGATCCGGAGCTTTGTAATAATATTTCTAAACTGGTTCCTGTCGGGGTCGGCGTTATATCCTGGATGGAAATAAGGTAGAACAAACACACTAAGAAATCAGAATTAAAGCTTGGCGTGGGTTATGGTTTGCTGGGCCTGATACTTCCCTTTTTTATCCGCGTAAGAAATATCGCACACCTCGGTGGCTTCCAAAAAGATTAACTGCCCTATGCCTTCATTGGCGTAAATCTTTACGGGGGAAGAGGAAGCATTGATTATGGAGATGGTCGCAAAACCTTCCCATTCGGGTTCAAAAGGCGTCACATTTACAATGACCCCTATTCTGGCATAGGTGGATTTGCCTGTCGCTATGGTGACAATGTTTCTGGGTATTTTAAAATATTCCACGGTTTTGCCTAGGATAAAAGAGTTCGGCGGGATGATGCAAAAGTCAGCTATTTTTGTGCCGAACATACCGGGCTGAATGTTTTTTGGATCAAGTAGCGGCAGTGTTTTTGGCAGCTGAAACTCATTTCCTATTCTAAAATCATAGCCATAGGAACCGGCGCCAAAGGAGATAACTCCTTTTCTCACCTGCGCTTCCGCGAAAGGCGTAATCATCCCCTGCTCTTTCGACATCTTAATTATCCATTTATCAGGTTTTATACTCATGGGACTTATTCTACAGTAAAACCTATTTTTTGTAAAGTGGATTATAGGGGGAAAAATGGTGCCGCTGCAGCCTAGAAAAAAGAGAAGAAAACGGCTATAATGCATTTATGAAAAAAATACTTTTACTGCTTTTTTTCTTTCCGGTCTTTGCGTTTTCTCTTAACTGCGGTTCCTGCGGGCTAGAGGTAAAAGGGCAATTCTGGAAAGGCAAAGGCGCTTACGGCGAATATGTTTACTGTGATAAATGCTATAAGACGCTCGGCAAGTGTTCCATCTGTAAAAGACCGGCGGCAAATCTTGTTTATGACGGGAAAATATTTGTCTGCCCGGACTGCCGGACGACCCTGCCCAAATGTTCCGGCTGCGGGGCTTTAATAAACGGTCAGGCCTGGAAAATGCCCTCCGGCGGGAAAGTCTTTTGTGAGAAATGCCATTCCACCGGGGATGTCTGTGATGTCTGCGGAGCGCCGATACCTGCCGGTCAGGCCACGGTGCTGGAAAAGAAACGGAAAATCTGTCTTACCTGTAAAGCCACTTCCGTAATAGATCCGAAAGAAGCGGAAAAGCTCTATGTTGAAGTCACTGCTTTTATGGCAGAGAAACTAAACCTCAGGCTCAAGACGCCTGTACCCGTGAAAATGGTAAGCCGGGAGGAGTTGAAGAAATTTGCGCGAAAAAATATTAAGGAAGCGGACCGGCTCTTCGGACTTTTTGTCACAGAGAATAAAAAAGGCAGTATATATTTTCTTTCCGGCACGCCGAAATATATGACGCTTTACACGCTCGCGCATGAATATACCCACGCCTGGCAGAATGAAAATGCGGTAAAAGATCAGGAAGATAAAATAACCGAGGGCTTTGCGGAATGGTCGGCTTACAAGCTGTTAATGGAAAAAGGGGACAGGGAAGCAGCCCGGCTCATAGAAGAAAGGGAAAATGATGTTTACGGCGCGGGTTTTAAATACTTCAGAAAACTGGAAGAAAAGTCAAATATAAGTTCTATTGTCAGGCATGCCGCCTATTATAAAGGAAAATAAATATTAGCTTTTAGTGCTCTTCTTTTTGCCCGCCGCAATAATTAAACCCGCAACCAAAAGAAAAGAGCCACCCGATATAAGGAAAGAGATATCGCATACTTTTTTGTAGACGGGTTCAACTTTAAGTTTTATCTCCGATCCTGTAAAGGCAGCACCGCATTGCAGTTCCGCGCCTCGTGGAGTCCATTCTTTCATGTTTATAAAAAGGGAGGTGTAAAGCATTACCAGGAGCACTGCGGAAAACACAGTAAATAAAACCGTTTTATTGGCTTTTTTAAGAAATTCCTGCAATCTTACTGCGGCTACAACCGCAAGGAAAAGGACCGGTATTATAAGCATTCTGGTGGAAACCTTCTCCGAGTTAAAGGGAGGTACCGGCATCCAGCCGAGTTTACTCAAGGTTAAAATAGCAATTATGCCGATAGGCCAGTAAAAAGGTTTGAAAGCATCCTTAACACCGGCCTTTTTCCGCGATAAATATATTCCAAAATACATTATTACGGCTGCCCCGATAATATCAATATAAGTGGTATATTCCAGCCAGTTGTTTTGCCAGCCGGCAGGCATAAAATCCGGGGTATGCATTACTACCAAAGATTCCAAAAGGTTAAGGATAGAGTAAAAACCTCTGACCCGCGCGCCCGCATTGGCGTAGTAGGTAAAAAGCGCCGGAGCCAGGCGGAAAACCAGAAGGAGCGCCGTTAACAGGAGGGCAATAAAGGAATACTTGCGGAGGGACTTATTCAGGAGACCGGTTAAAAAGAGTAAGAGCAGGCACCAGACGGCAATATGAAACCCGCCGGTAATAAAGATAAAGAAAATAGATAAAGCAAGTTTTGCCGCCGTGCTTAAAAGATTTTTACCTTCCCCGAGTTCCAGCATGAACAAAAAGAAGTAAGGCAGCAGAAAGAACCCGGTCCACATATAATGCCCTGCGTAAATATGCGCGACCAGATGTCCGTTTAAAAAGAAAATTGAAGCAAGGAAGGCGAAAGCAAGAAAACCGAGCTTTAATCTTCTCTTAAGCAGTAAAAGCCCGAGAAAACCCAGGAGGAACATAAAGACCAGATTGAGGTAGAGGAAGTGCGGAACCTCCAGCCACTTTAAGAGGAGGATGGCAGGTGAAAAATCAATCTCGGGTATAGCCAAAAATCTGTCGGTGGTCTGGTATTCCTGTGTAATATGGTAGGGCGTATGTCCGCTGGTCACAGCCTGTTTAAGCACCGAGTAATAATCATATTCTTTTTGCCAGTCAGAAGCGGGATAAATAGTGTTTATGCCGAGAAAACCGGACCAGAGACCCAGAAGCACGAGAAAGAGGCAGGAAAAAAGGAGGAGTTTAAGGACTCTTTCAGTTTTTGAGGCGTTGCTCTCCTCAAAAAAACTTCTTTTTAACGCTGTTAGAAAGTTTTTCATGGTCGCTCCCGTGGAAAAGCCCCTGTATTTTAAATTAGTATATAACTTTCTTTATCGTATAGCAAGGTTTTTGGATAAAAGTTGAAGAGAGAGTAATTCCCTCTTTTGTTTTAAAATGGTATAATACTTCAATTAAAATTACAAAGGATAAACTTGAGAGATTTCACAAAAGGCAGCATTTTAAAACATCTGGTTCTATTCAGTCTCCCGCTTATGGGTACCGGAATGCTTCAGGCCGTTTTTGGTCTTATTGATGCTATGTGGGTGGGGCAGCTTATCGGCAAAGATGCGCTGGCGGCGGTTTCTGCGGCTATGCCGGCTATATTTTTTTTGGTGGCCCTGCTAATGGGACTAGGGATGGCAACTACTATACTTGTCGGCCAGTCCTACGGCTCCAAAAATTATGAGTTTCTTTCAAAAGTTCTGTCCAACTCTTTCATGCTTTCTTTTGCGCTGGCGGCGGTCATTGCCGTTTTTGGCATAGCCCTTTCAGCTAAAATACTTGAAATTACCAATACGCCTCTGAGTATCCGCCCTATGTCCCAGTCTTTCATGACGGTCATACTGGGCGGGCTGGTATTTTCCCTAATCACCAACTGGTTTTCCGGTGTGCTTAACGGTGTAGGGGATTCCAAGACCCCCTTTAGAATAATGTGCCTTAATATTGTCTTAAATATCATTCTGGCTCCCGTACTGATAACCGGAAAGTTATATATACCGTGGACCGGAATAGATATCCGGCTTTTTAACGCTCTCGGGGTTGCGGGCTCCGCTCTTTCCACCGTAATAGCGAGTGCCATCGGCGCTATAGTTTATTATTTTAGTTTCCGCCATCTGCATCTTTTCCAAAAAGCTAAATTTCATTTTAAACTTGATTACGGGATGATAAAAAAAATATTTATGCTGGCCTGGCCGGCCTCCGTGCAGATGATAATTGTTTCCGGAAGCGGGCTCATCATCGTCGCGCTCGCCAACAATTTTGGTCCGGATATTACCGCGGCTTACGGCGTGGCTTTCAGAACGGATCAATTCGGCGCCACGGCAATATTTTCCATAGGTATTGCCTTAACCTCTATTGTTTCTCAAAATATCGGCGCCAAGCAGTATGACAGGGTAAAAGAGACGTTAAGATACGGTCTGTTTTTTGCTGCCGGCCTCGGACTTTTGTACGCGGCTATAGTTAATATTTTCCCGGTTCAGATAGCCCGCATGTACACAAATGATCCCGTGGTTATCTCTGCCGTGACGAGTTATTTCAGATATTCCGGTATTTCTTTTGTAGGTTTTGGCATGATGTTTTGCTATCTGGGCGTGGTGCGGGGCGCCGGAGATACTTTAGGGGCGCTGGCCATGGTGGCCTTAAATCTGATACTTGTAAGAACACCGGTTTGCTATGCTCTGGCAGAATGGACCCCACTTAAAGAAAACGGTCTGTGGCTGGGTCTTACCGTGGGTACCTTTGCCGGAACTTTTCTTTACTACCTTTATTACAAAAGCGGTAAATGGAAAAACAATAAGAAAATACTGGAAAATTAGTTTCAGGTAAAAGGGTTTCCCTCCTATTGCTCTGTTTATTAGCTCTTAATTTCCATAGGCCGGCAGCTAACGCTGCATTCCTTCCTCCCTAAAGCCCGGCGGACAGGCGCAATGACAATACAAATAATGATGTTTGACGTTTTAATCCTTTGGGTGTTTTTTCTTGGGCGGGGTGTTTGAATCTTTTTTTATCGGGCCGGCTGCTATTCATATTCGGTACTCAAGGGGTGAAATGGAATAGCATGATAGGGAACGAATGACCGGCCCTGTATTTTAATTTTATTTCAAACATTCAATAGAATATAAGAGTTAAGGCTTTGGATTCTTGCTGTTTTCTTCACCCCTGTTTCTATAAAGTTATTATAGCAGACGCCGCTTGCAATTTCAAGAGAAAAGAATATTTTAATCTTTAGCTAAATGCACAGTGGAAGTGGGGAACGGAATTTTAATGCCGTCTTTTTGAAATCTGGCGTTGAGGCGTTTTAAGAATTCGTGTTTGACCAGAAATTGATCCGTGAATTCCTTCACCATAAGACCGGTTCCAAGTTTTATCCCAAAATCCCCGAATTCCAGGACCCGCGCCGCCGGTTTGTGGTTCGGTACTCCGCCTGCAACTTCTTTCATTACTTCGGCGCCGACTTCTTCAATAGCTTTCTCAACTTTAGCCAGCTCACTTCCGTAAGCAACCGTCAGCGTTACAGCCATAGCCATTTCCTTGGTGGGCGCGTGAAAGTTGGTAACGATACTGGTGGCGAGTTTGGAGTTAGGCAGTATTATATGGTTGCTTGGCAGCGTCTTGAGGGTGGTGTTTCTCCAGGTTATATCCGTGACGTACCCCTCTTCGCCGGAGTTTAACTTTATATAATCCCCCGGCTTTATCTGTCTGGAGGCCAGGACCTGAATGCCGGAAAAAAGATTAGAAAGCGTGTCCTGCAGGGCGAGAGCTACGGCCAAACCGCCGACGCCGAGAGCTGTCAGTATCGGAGTTATCGAAATCCCCAGGGACTGAAGTATTACCATGCCGCCCACAGCAAAGATTACGACCTTGGTAATATTTGAGAAAATAGAAGTGGAATGTACATTATCTTCCGACTTTTTTGTGTAAAGAGTGACAAAGCCAACGCCAATTTTAGAGATAATGATCGTGGTAAAAAGTATAGCGAGCGTCATCAGGAGTTTGTTCAGGTTTCCTTCGGTTTTTTCAGAAAGGGGGAGGTAAAGAACAGAAAAATAGACCCCGACCAGCAGGATTAGGATGGTTATCCAGGTCTTGAGAGCCCCAATGATAATGTCATCACCTTCCCAGGTTGTCTTTTCGGCAAGTTTTTTAAGCTTTGCCAGTATTACTTTTTCCATAATAAAGCCCAGGGCAAGTGAACAGGCAATTATAGCCCCGGCTTTTAAGAACATAGTAAGGGTTTGCTCATCGAGTGTCATTTTTTTTGGCTCCTTTTTCAAAAAGTTGTAAACAAAATGATAATATCAAAAAAACCTTTAAAAAGCAATGTAAATGGCTCGTTTTCAGGTGTTGAAAATGCTTTGTTTTGTATATATAATCTATGAGCTAATACTGAATGACAGCAGAAAAAGGAGAAGGAATGACCCCAAGGGAAAAATTTATTAAAGCTCTAAAAAGAGAGCCAATTACCGGACGGGTACCGCATTTTGAACTCGTTTTTTACCTTACTATGGAAGCTTTTGGTAAAGTTCATCCTATGCACCGCATCTATTCCCAGTGGGATCAGATGAAGGAAGCCGAAAGACAGCTGCACCGCGAGGATATGGCGGACCTCTATATAAAGACGGCTGAAAAATACGAGCATAGCGCTATCTTGATTCACCAAAACCCGCGCCGGCATGACGAAATAATAAAATTGATAGATTGTATAAGGCAGAAATCCGGGGGAAAGTATTTCCTGATGATTGACTGGGATGTGACTTACGGGCTTCCGGATGGGGATAAAATGCTGGAATTTTCCTACCGGCTGGCGGATGAGCCGGATAAAGTCAAAGCCAAAGCGGAGGCAGATGTAAATTCTGCGTTGGAAAAAGCCGCAAGTTTGAAAAAGGCCGATGTAGGTCTGGACGGTTTTGCTCTATGCTGTGATTATTGCCTGAACAGCGGGCCTTTTATGAGTCCCTCGCAATTTTCGGAGTTTATTGCGCCTTATTTGAAAAAACTGATAAAAGGTTACCGGGATCTCGGCTTTTTCACTATTAAGCATACGGACGGTAATATAATGCCTATTATTGACCAGCTTGTTGAATGTAAGCCGGATGCTCTGCATTCCATAGACCCGCAGGCGGGAGTTGATATAGCAAAAGTTAAGAAAATGTACGGGGATCAACTTTGCCTTATAGGTAATGTAAACTGCGGTTTGATGGACAGCGGGACGGATGCGGAAACTATAGAATCCGCGCGTTACGCTTTAAAGCACGGTATGCCCGGCGGCGGCTATATTTTTTCCACCAGCAACTGTGTCTATACCGGTATGGAATTGAGAAAATATGAATTGATACTGGATGTCTGGAGAAAAGAAGGAAATTACGTTTAAATTAAGCAGGACAGGAAAGCAATGGCAAAAATAATGATTCCGAAAGATAATCCCGAAGATACAAACGGGAAAATGGTCAAAATAAAGAGGATGATCCTCGGCAAGGCCAAAGATCCTCAGGACTCCAAGATATTTCATGGTCTCGCTCTTGCCGCCATACTTGCGTGGGTGGGTCTGGGGTCGGACGGGCTTTCTTCCTCCTGCTACGGCCCCGCAGAAGCTTTCTTCGCGCTCGGAAGCCATACCTATTTATCCATAATTGTCGCCTGTATCACAGCCGTTACTATATTTGTTATCAGCGCTTCGTATTCGCAGATCATAGAACTTTTTCCCTACGGCGGGGGCGGGTATGTTGTAGCCACAAAATTACTTAATCCGACGCTCGGAATGATCTCGGGTTCGGCGCTTTTAATTGACTATGTTCTGACCATTACGCTTTCTATCGCTGCGGGGGCGCAGGCTTTATTTAGTTTCTTTCCGGGCTATGGGCAATACACACTCTGGTTTTCAGTTTTTGCTCTTGTGGGTCTGATAGTGTTAAATCTCAGAGGTATTAAAGAATCTGTAAAGGTACTGCTTCCTATCTTTGTGGTTTTTATGCTTATGCATGTGGGGACGATACTTTATATTCTGATAACGAATGTGGGTAACCTGGGCGGTGTCGTTGTAAAAACCGCCACGGATGTAAAAGATTCTGTAGCAGGCATGGGGGTCATGGCCGTTGTTGTCCTTATTATGAAATCGTACAGTTTGGGCGCCGGTACTTATACCGGATTGGAAGCTGTAAGTAACGGCATGTCAATTTTAAAGGAACCCAAGGCCAAGACGGCAAAACGCGTAATGTTGTATATGGCTATCTCTTTGGCGTTTGTGGTTTTCGGTATTATGTTTGCCTATCTTCTTTATGAAGTTAAGGTCACGGAAGGTTTAACTTTAAACGCAGTTCTCTTTACCAGTGTCTTTGGGGATGGAACTCTGGGAAAAACACTTCTATTTATAACACTTCTTTCCGAAGCCGCGCTTTTATTTGTTGCAGCGCAGACGGGCTTTCTCGGCGGGCCCGGAGTTATGTCCAATATGGCCGCTGACAGATGGCTGCCTTCAAAATTTCAAATTCTAAGTGACCGGCTCGTAACGCAAAATGGCGTAATTCTTATGGGCCTGGCGGCTATTATACTTCTCGTGGTTACCAAGGGTAAAGTCAGCTATCTCGTAGTGCTTTATTCCATAAACGTTTTTATCACTTTTGTGCTTTCTCAGCTCGGTATGGTAATTCACTGGTGGAAAGAAAGGAAAACAGAAAAGAAATGGAAGAGAAAACTCGCCGTTAACGGGGTTGCCCTGCTTCTGACCTTGTTTATTCTGCTATCAATAGTCTGGTTGAAATTCGGGGAGGGCGGCTGGATAACCATAGTTATTACCGGGACGTTGGTCGCCATTGTCATGACCATTAAGCATCATTATAAAAAAACCTCGGTAATACTGAAACGTCTTGATAACCTGGTTCTGTCGGCGATGCCGGAAAACATCAAAGAACTCAAGGAAGAGGATAAACCCAAATATAATCCGAATGGCAAAACGGCGGTGGTGCTGGTTTCCGGTTTCAACGGGGTAGGCCTGCACACTTTGCTTAATATTTTCCGGATATTTTCCGGCGTCTATGAGAATTTTGTAGTCGTGCAAGTCGGCGTGGTTGATTCCGGCGCTTTCAAGGGTCAGGGCGCTATAGAAAGTCTCCAGGAACATATCAAAGCGGATGTTGACAAATATGTACACTATATCCAGAGCCGCGGTTTCTTTGCGGAGGGTATCTGTCTTATAGGCGTGGATGTGGTGCAGGAGATCTCGGACGGGGCGCAGGAAATACTGAAAAAGTATCCTAACGCTAATTTCTTCGGGGGCCAGTTGGTATTTCCGGAAGAGATTGTCTTTACGAGGTGGCTGCATAACTACACGGTGTTCGCGATACAGCGCAGGTTCTATTATCAGGGTATTCCTATCATCCTGCTGCCGATACGCCTATAAATAATATTTAAATTAAAAAGGCCGCCCGCAAAACGGACGGCCTTTTGTTTTTAAGAGCTTAAGCCCCTCTTTTTCCTGCGGCTTTGTCGAGATAAAAGAACCCGCCGGTGGCTTCTTTGATAATTTTGAGTTTTTCCACCAGGACCGCGGCATTTTTCTCTTCTTCCACCTGTTCGGTGATAAACCACTGCAACATAACCTTGGTGGGATTGTCGCCGGTCTTTTCTGCCAGCGTGTAGAGCTTGTTTATTCTACCGGTAATGTATTTTTCATGCTTCAAGGTTTTCTCGAAGATTTCCAGTACGGAAGCATAATTGCCCTCAGGTTTTGCCAGCGCCAAAAACTCGACTTTTTCTCCCCGGTCCATCAGGAAAGCGTAAAATTTGTCGGCGTGCGCAGTTTCCTCTTTGGCCTGGACTTTCATCCAGTTCGCAAAGCCCTCATAGTTCTTGCTTTCCATCCAGGCGGCCATGGCTTGATAAAGATAGGCAGAAGCCATTTCCTCGTTGATCTGTTTGTTTAGTTCTTCCCTTAAGTTTTTATCCATATTCTCCTCCTTGAGAAACTATCTGCTTTATTGTAGGGTTTTCTCCCGGCAGAGAATATGACTTCTGTCATATTGCATTGATTTATAAGTATTTTCTTGAAAGAAAAGGGCTTTCGGTATATAATTTATATACTGTCTGCAAGAAGGATTGGAAGTTGAAAAGACCAAAATATACGGCGGTTATCTTTGATTTTGACGGAACTCTGGTGGATTCCATGCCGGATATTCTTGCTTGTATAAAAGTCGCCTACAAAAAGGAAGGTTTACTCAAGGTCAACCCGAAAAAAGAACACATAGGGCCGCCCTTGATGGAATGTTTAAAACTGCTGACTCCGGACTTAAGCCGCGCCGCGCTGGAAAGCGTAGGTCAGCATTTTAGAGAGGCGTACGACACGTCCTCCTATCCGAAGACCACTTTATACCAGGGGGTAAAAGAGACACTTCTCTTTCTTAAAAATGCCGGCGCCAAACTTTATTTGGTCACCAATAAACGGTCTTATCCGACTTTTAGAATGCTTAAAAAATTTAACCTGCCGTATTTTCTTCTGGTGATCTCGCCGGACCTCAAAAAGGGGAAAACCCTGAACAAGACTAAAATGCTTGCCTATCTTTTGAAAAAAGAAAAAATAAAAGCCAAAAATGCCGTTTATGTCGGGGATTCAAAAGCGGATATTCTCTGCGCGCATGCCAATAAAATGGCGGCCGCAGCCGTGACCTATGGCTATAACACGGTTAAACAGCTGAAAGAAGGCTCCCCGGAATATCTAATTAAAAATATCAAGGAGTTGCGTAAAATAGCCGGCGGCAGACCGCAGGGATAGGGGGAAATATGGATCAAAAAGCGATGGTAGAAAAATGCAAAAAGTATCTGAAGTCAGAATACGGGGAAGATACCGTCAGTATGGATGTAACCAATAATGCGGTCAAGGATGGCAACGGAATCTTGTCCGTGGATTGCACCGTTTTAATAGGCGGCTCCGAGTCGGACTGGTCAAAAAAATTCACTTTTCTAAACGGGGAAGTGATAAATATGACCTGGAGAAGACGCTAGGAAGAAAAAATATTTCCGGAGTAAAAATGGCAATAAGAATAGGAACTTCGGGTTTTTCCTTCCTTGATTGGAAAGGAACGGTCTATCCCCGGGAAATAAAAACGGCAGAGATGCTGGGTTATTATGCTAATGAGCTAAAATTTAACACTGTTGAAATAAATTTCACCTATTACGCCCTGCCTTCTGAAAAATCCTTTATGAGCATGCAGAAAAAGGTGCCTAAAGATTTTATTTTTACGGTAAAGGGCAACAGGGGGACAACCCACGATCCTTTTGACCCGAGGATAATCCCGAAACCTTCTATTATGAAAGCCTATGAGGTTACAAAAAAATTTGCCGCGGCCTTGAAACCGCTTATAGAAGAAAACCAGCTCGGGTGTGTTCTGCTCCAATTTCCTTTCTTCTTTCGGCCGGGGGAGGAAAGCCGTGAGTACCTTCTCAAATGCCGGGATCTCCTTAAAGATATTCCGCTGGTTATCGAATTTAGAAGCACGGAATGGGCCAACCCGGAAACCCTGCAGTTTTTAAGCGGGAATAAACTCGGTTTTTGCGCGGTGGATGAACCCAAACTTACCCGCTTAATGCCCTACCTTCCGGAAGTCACAGCCAAGACAGGCTATTTGCGGTTCCACGGAAGAAACAACAACTGGTTCAATGCTTCACTGGAAGAAAGGTACAACTATCTTTACTCGGAAGAAGAATTAAGAGCTTTTATCCCGGATATTAAGAAGATGGCCGGAAGAGCCCGTGATCTTTATATGTTTTTTAATAACTGTCATTTGGGTTTCGCGGCAAAGAATGCGGATAACCTCAGAAAATTGCTTATGGAACTGTTTCCGGACCAAATATAAAATGTTAGAGACAAAAAAAGGAGAAGCTATGAAAAATAGTAAATTGTCCCTGCCTGCTATTTTTTCGAATAATATGATGCTTCAGGAGGGCAAAGAGAATTTATTCTGGGGCAAAAGCGCGCCCGGCTCCCGGATAACGGTCCTTCTGGCAAATAAAAAAGCCGAGGGCAAAGCGGACAATAAAGGTTTTTTCAAAATTATGCTGCCGGCGCTTTCTTCCGGCGGGCCGTACACTATGATAGTCAAGGCAAGCGGGGAAACTGTTACCGTGAAAAATATTCTGGCGGGGGATGTCTGGCTTTGTTCCGGTCAATCAAATATGGCATGGATAGTTAAAGACAGCAAAAACGCTTTAAAAGAAATAAAAGAGGCAAAATACCCAAAGATGCGGCTCTTTTCTGTACCCGCCATACACAGCTTTACGCCTTTTACGGATGTCAAAGGGAAATGGGAGGAAGTCGCGCCGGGTTCCGTGGGTAAATTTTCCGCAGCGGGGTATTTTTTCGGCAGGGAACTTCATAAGCAACTGCATAAACCGATAGGTCTTATTAATTCCTCCTACGGCGGTTCTGCCCTTGAATGGTGGATGAGCGCAGAAGCTCTTAAGAGCTGGAAAGGTTTTCTGGCGTTAAAAAAACGGACCGCATTGCTGAAGAAAAAAGCAAATTTTGAAAAAAAAGCCAAGCCTATGGTTTATCATGATCTACATACGGATACAGAAAACAAAGGTCTGGAGCTGGGTTATGAGAAAGAAAATTATGATTTTAGAAAATGGAAAACCCTTAAAGCCCCGGGCTACTGGAATGCGCAGGGGCTTAATTTTGTGGGAGCGGTCTGGCTCAAAAAAGAAGTTAAAATACCGGAGGCCTGGAGACAATATGACCTGGCGCTGGAGCTCGGATCCATAGTGGATTGTGACACCAGCTATTTTAACGGGGTAAGAGTCGGCTCGACGGGCAGCGATGTTCCTAATTTTTGGGAACATAGACGCAGGTACCTTATTCCTGCGCAGCTCGTAAAAAAAGAAAATAATATCACCGTCCGGGTTTTTGCGGCTAACCGCGTGGGAGGTTTCGGGTCGGCCAAAGGGATGATGAATATCGGCGTTATTAATCATGCTGAACTTGGTAAGATAAAAATTGAAAACCGCTGGAGTTATCAGGTGGAAAGAAAACTGCCTTCCCTGGGTATGGGGGAAGGGACTCAGGGTATAGACGAGAAAACACACGGGACTCTTTATAATTCAATGCTTTCTCCACTTGTAGGGTTTGGGCTAAAGGGCTTCATCTGGTATCAGGGGGAGTCAAATGCGCTCAGAGCCAAGGAATATGCCGCATTAAGTAAAATGTTTTTAGCGGATCTCAGGAATAAATGGCAGGACAGCAGCTTACCTTTTTATTTTGTGCAACTGGCTAATTTTGCGTCAGGTTCCGGCGACTGGCCTGCCTTAAGAAAGGCGCAAACGGATCTTTTAGAAATCCCCAATACAGGGATGGCGATGGCATTAGACATAGGGGAGTCTCTGGATATTCATCCGAAAAACAAGCAGGAAGTCGGAAGACGGCTTGCCCTACCCGCTCTGGCCGGTACCTACGGAAAAAAACTTGTTTATTCCGGGCCTATTTTTAAAGCTCTGGAAATAAAAGGCAGGAAAGTCAGGGTCCATTTCAAGCATGCTGAAAGCGGGCTAAAGGCCGCGGAGAGAGGAACGCTTGCCGGGTTTGAAATAGCCGGAAAAAGCGGGTTTTTTGTGAATGCAAAAGCAAGGATAGATAAAAAAACCGTGCTGGTCTGGAATGACAACGTCAGGGAACCAAAAGCAGTGAGGTATTCTTGGGCGTCTGATCCTAAATGCAGCCTCTACAATAAAGCAGGTCTGCCGGCTGCGCCTTTTAAAACGGGTTTCTGAGGAAGGAAGCTTTATCTTGACCGTTTCCGGGCGGCTTTTCTCATTTTTAATAATTTTTTCAGGAGTACGGGGACCAAAGCTATTAAGCCTAGAAAAATAAAAGCGGAGAGCAGATCCGCAGAAAGCAGGTCCCCCGGCTGTTCTATTCTGGCAAGGTTACTGCCGGCATAGGCATAAATCAAAGTGGCGGGGAGTATGCCGAGAGCGGTCGTCCAGATAAAAGTCTTAAGATCCAATTTCGTAAAACCCACCAGAATATTCAAAAGGAAAAACGGCGGCAGAGAAATAAATCTAAGCATTAAAATATAGTTTTTACCGTTTTCCTTGAGTTCCTTGTTAAAACCGGAAAGTTGCTTCCGGTATTTTTTTTGTATGTAATTTCCGAACAGGTACCGCGAAGTCAGGAAAGCCAGTACGGCGCCGGCAGTGGCCCCTATGGCTATATAAGCCGCGGCGGTGAAAGTCCCGAAGAGGAAACCCCCTGCAATGGTAAGAACAAAATCTCCGGGGAGCGATAAAGCGGCCACCACAAAATAGATCCCGATATAATAACAGACTGTCAGAAGGTAATTCTCGGTGACAAGTTTTTTGAAAAGATTGCTGCTGCTTTTGAAATCCTCAAACGTAAGATAGTTGTGCAGTCCGGTGCAATATATAGCCGCGACCAGCATTAAAACGAGCAGGAGCAGAAAAAGAATCATTGTTCTGTTTGACATACTGCTCTTTTTATCATATTGAGCTTCTAAAGTAAATAGTGCATATATTTTCAGCGTTATCAGGTTTCTCCTTTAAAATACTTGATATAAAAAGCGGTAATGGTATAATTAACCGGTTGCAAGGAGAAAAAATGGCGGAAAACAACAGTAAAACGGCATTAATTGTTATAGATGTGCAAAAGGCGGTCACGGATAAAGAAGATAGGTTGAAATTTGGGTACAACCGTTGCGGTGATTGTATTATGAATATAAACCGGCTTATCTCCTACGGTCAAAAGCACGGCTGGGAAATTATTTATGTTATTCATTCTACGCCTTGGTATCATCTGCTCCCTGCGGCTTTTACCGGCTTTAGGTTTATGCAGGGAAGCGAGAATGTGGAGTTTGACGAGCGTCTGCATTTGGCCGGGAAGAATATATTTGAAAAGATATTTGGCAGCGCCTTGACAAACGGCAAGCTAAGGAAGCTGCTCAAGAAGAACGGCATAGAAAAAATAATTCTCTGCGGTCTGGCCGCCGATGCCTGTGTCTCCGCAACAGCAAGAGGCGCTCTAGCCCGGAGCTATAAAGTAACCGTAGTCTCCGATTCCTGTATTGCTAAAACGGAAGAAAGAGCAAAATCAGCATTTGAAAAACTAGCAAAGGAAGAGATAGAAATAGAAACCACATCGAATATAGTGCTAAGGTAACCCTGTACCATTCCCCTGTACCCTGAAGTAAAGCGAATGGTACAGAGTCAGGTGCAGGGCTAAGCCCTAAACCATTCACATATATCTTGATGTAAATCTAATGAGGCTGTCAGGTGCAGGGCTAAGCCCTAAACCATTCACATATACCTTGATGTAAATCTAATGAGGCTGTTGGGGCAGAGCCCCGCCCTATACCCGAGCGGAGAGAGTGGTTTAGGGTTAGAACCCGAAACCTGCGGTTATAATATAACTGCCGAAGAGGGAGCCGGTTACGCCGGCGGCTAGATTTTTAGCGCAAAAATGCTGCTTTGGGTTGGTGGAATTGAGCACTTCTATAACGGTTACCAGTGCGGTTGTAAATACCAGACTTTTTAATCTGCCTTCGCTCTTTGATCCGCTATTTTGAGTGAAGCCGACAAAGGCCAGAGAAGAGACGGTGGCAGCTAATTGAAAGTTGAAAACTTTAGGAAAATCATACCAGGTATCCCCGGGCCGGACAATAAAAAGATCATCGCAAAAGTCATCCCAGCGAATTCCCTGTCTGTTATTTTTTACCGCTTCGTCATACCACTCTGTGGTGTCTTCCGCAGGAATGTAATATTTGCCCTGAAAATTTAACTTGGGTTTTGAAGGAAAGACCATTTCAATATCTGTTCCGATAACTTTAGTCACGGTGTTTTGCCGCGGCGGCTGAATTTTTATTGCGGGGGCGCTTTTTACGGGTGCTTCCGGCAGGTTCATATTCTTTTTCAACTCAGGTGTATCAATTGTAATAAGGCCTTGAGTTTCAGGAAGCTTTTTTTGCTCTTCGGCCCGGAAAAAAACAACGAAGGCTAATAAGAAAATTACACTCCAGAATAAAACTCTTTTCAACATAAGACCTCCCTGATTTTGGCTCATCCTCTATATTAGTAGCACATTCTACGGAAAAGTTCAAAACTTTTAGCGTCTAAAGAATTTACGCATTAGAAATATTTATTTCCCCGGGAAAAAAGGATGTTTTCTCTGGAAAAATATAGAAAATTTTTATACAATATAGTGCAAGACGGAGGGTAAATGAATTCAAAAGAAAGAGTACTTAGAGCGGTAAACCATAAAACAGGGGACCGGACGGCTATTACCTTTGACGCGCAAAGTGAAGTATATGATCTTCTTTATAAGCATTTTGGGACCCGCGACAGAGAAAAACTTTTTGACAGCTTGAACGTGGATACCTGGATGGTGCTTCCGAAGAATTTTGGTTACAGAGAAGAGGATGCCGGGAAAATAGAAAAAACAAATATCTGGGGTTTCAAAGCCAAAGTTACGGCTTATTCCGGCGGCACTTATGACGAAATATTCCACAATCCTCTTGCCGGTAAAGATGAAATAGCCGATATTAAGAATCACAACTGGCCGGGGAATGATACGCTTGAATTTTCCCATTTTACAGCTGAAGCCAAAGCGCATGAGAATAGGGCAATAATCGGGACTTTCACCTGGGGTCCGTATTTTATTGCTTCCTTTGTCCGGGGACTGGAAGACCTTATGATAGATATGGCGGCCCGGCCGGAGTACGCAGATCATTTAATAAAGACCATCACCGAAAGAAGTGAATATTTTCTTACCAAGATGCTGGAAAAACACGGGGAAGGGATAGATATTGTTTACATGGCGGATGATACCTGCTCCCAGCTGGCTCCGCTGTTTTCTCCTGACGCTTTCAAAAAATATGTGGCGCCTTACTTGAAAAGATTTGCGAGCATTATTCATAAGCATAATAAAAAATTTCTTTTGCATACTTGCGGCAGTGTCAGAACATTCCTTCCTATTATTATAGATTGCGGTGTGGATATGCTGGAGCCCATCCAGGTAAGAGCGGAAGGTATGGACCCTGCGGGTTTAAAGCGGGATTTTGGTAAGGATATCTGTTTCTACGGCGGGGTGGACCTGCAAAAAGTCCTCTCGACCTATTCCCCGGAAAAAGTCGCCGAAGAAGTAAAAAAGCTTATAGATATACTCGGTAAAGACGGAGGGTATATTGTGGGCCCGGGACATACTTATATTCAGCCGGATGCTCCCCTGGAAAACATACTCTCCATGTATAAAACTGCCAATGAATACAGGCCTTATAAGGTTTAGGCGGTCAGCGGAGAAACAGTTTTATTGCTTGTTCTTTAACTGTTCTTCTGTGGCTTTATCAAACTCTCCGGCAAGGGTATCAATGAGTTTTTGGACAGGAACTATTTCTGTGACCCGGTAGGCATTCTTTCCCGCAAAAGCAAAACCGTGATCCATTTCGCCTTTTTGCGCATTAAGAAGACTGAGAGCAATGCAATAGGGGGCGTTAACTACATCGCAGGTAATGATACAATGATAGGGACACTCAAAAGGCTGTTTCTTGCCTTTCTCGGACTCTTCTATAAATTTATTTTTGATGGCTCTCCCTGGCATACCCACCGGGCTCTTGATAACTACCATATCCTCTTCTTTGCAGCTAAGGTAGGCTTGCTTAAACACCGGATCTGCGTCGCACTCATCGGTAGCCACAAAACGGGTTGCCATTTGAACCCCGGAAGCGCCCAGATCCAGGAATCTTTTAATATCTGCGCCGGTAAAGATGCCGCCGCCCGTAATAATGGGTATTTTTCTTCCGGTTTTTTTCTCTATCTCTGCCGTAACTTCCAGAACTTCCGCCAGCAATTTTTCCAGAGCGAACTCAGGGCTATCAATGTTTTCGAATTTAAACCCTATATGTCCGCCGGCCAGAGGCCCTTCCACTACAAAAGCGTCCGGAGTGTAATTGTATTTGTTCATCCAGCGGTGCGCGAGTATTTTTGCGGCTCTGCCGGAAGAAACAATAGGTACAAGTTTTGTTTTGGTACTGCCTCCTAAAAACTCAGGCAGGTTCATAGGCAGTCCGGCGCCGGAGAAGATAAAATCTATACCTTCTTTTATGGCCGTCCTGGAAAGTTCTTCATAATTTGTAAGCGCATACATTATATTAACGCCGATAAGGCCTTTGGTTTTTTCCCTGCATAATTTTATCTGTTTGGCGAGCGCGCGGTTATTAGCGGCGATAAAATTTTCTTTAAGATCAGGTTCGCTCAGACCGATACCCGGAGTGGCAAGCACGCCTATACCGCCTGCGTTTGCAACCGCCGAGACCATCCCGGATAAAGAGATGCCTACACCCATGCCGCCCTGGATTATCGGAACCCGGGCGATGAGGCCGCCTATATTTAGTTGGGGTAAAATGTTTTTAAACAAAATATTTCCTTTTGTAACGTAGATTTTCGGAACTTTATTTTCAAAAAGCGTAAAAATAATTTAAGACACAAAAAATATTATACATCTTTTGCCAATATAAAGCAAATATATTTAATATAATTTAATATAATATTTGAATTATAAGCTTATTTTACTATATATTAGAGGTGCCGGAAATAAAAAAAGAGGAGAAGTATGGGAGAAATAAAGACAAAACCTAAAAGTATAATCTTTTATATTTCTTTAATAGGTTTCTTTGGAATATTTACAACAACTATTTCCAAAAACCCCGTCCTGCCGTATCTGGTGAAATCTCTCGGCGCCGGGGACCAGGTGCTGGGTATTATTTCTGCGGTCTCGCCCTTTGCCGGCATCGTGTTTTCTTTTCCCGTCGGCGTCCTGGCTGATAAGCTGGGAAAAAGACTCCTCCTGATAATTTCTGCGTTTGTTTTCCTGCTGGCCCCCTTAATGTATCTGCTGGTCACGAACGCCTGGTATTTGATACCGGTCAGATTTTTTCACGGGATGTCTACAGCCATACTCGGCCCTATCGCCTCCACCATAATAGCCGAAGCGTACGATAAAAACAAAGGCGAGAAACTCGGAGTTTATTCCTCAACGACTCTTATCGGCCGTACTCTGGCGCCTTTCGCGGGCGGGGCGGTCATTGCCCTGTTCTCCTCTTACGGTGAGCTGGTCAGTTACCGGGCCGTCTATCTTCTGGCTTTTATTTTTTCCATTCCCGTGGTTATAAGCGCCTTTCTGGTGAAAACCGGGGAAACTGCGGTAAATACGGTAAAGAAAACCCCGGGCTTAGCTGCTTTTTTTGAAAGTTTTAAATATATAGCCGGCAATAAAGCAATACTTGCGACCGCACTGGTGGACCTTTCCACTTATTTCTCTTTCGGGATTTTCGAAACTTTCGCGCCCGGTTATTTGAAAGGTATCGGTTACAAACCGCAAACAGTCGGGCTGATTTTTTCCCTGCAGATACTTTCCATAGCTCTTACAAAACCCTTATTTGGAAAATTGGCGGACACTATAGATAAAAGGCTGCAGATCGCCTGTGGTTTGTTCACGCTGGGTTTTGCGGTGGCAGCGCTGCCTTTTGTCAGTTCCTTTGCCGCAGTGCTGGGCGTAAGTTTATTATTCGGTCTCGCTATGTCTTTTTCTACGGTCGCCACGAGCGCCTATGTGGCGGATGTGGCAAAGAAAGAGCAACTGGGCGCTTCCATGGGGGCGCTTTCTTCAATAATGGATGTAGGCCATTCTACCGGTCCTCTCATCGCAGGTAGTGTTATCGCGGCGCTCTCAATTTCTGCGGGTTTCATCTCCGGCTTTATTCTTGCTTTTGCCGTGACCGTGCTCTTTCTCCTGCTGGCTTACAAAAAGTAAGGCGGGCTTTATGCCTCTGCTTTTCTGATGGAAAAGAAAAAAACTCTGTGTTATAATAACTTTCACATTTTAGAACACCGCTTTTTGTAACCAAGGATGCCGGATCGTCTAATGGTAGGACTGCAGACTCTGAATCTGCCTATGGAGGTTCGATTCCTCCCCCGGCAACCAAAAATCCCGCCAAAATATTATTTACTTTCCCCAAGAGCGAAGTTTTGACTTTTCCCGGGTTTAAGCTTATAATAACCTTATGAATGAAATAGAATTAAATGAAGGTTTTGTAAAGGCGTTTTCAGCTTGCGAGGAAACCTGCAAGCATGTTTTTATTACAGGGAAGGCCGGGACCGGAAAATCTACCTTTCTTCAATATTTCAGGCAAAACACCAAAAAAAAGATAGCCGTTATTGCGCCTACCGGGGTTGCTGCGCTGAATGTGAACGGCGAAACCATACATTCCTTTTTTGGCTTTCTCCCCGATATAACCCTGGAAAAGGTTAAGGCCTCCAAAAAGAAAAATAAAGAACTCTATAAAATACTCGACGCCATTGTGATAGACGAAGTTTCCATGGTCCGGGCCGACCTCATGGACTGCATTGATAAATTCCTCCGCGTAAACGGGCGCGACAAGAAGAAACCTTTCGGCGGCGTGCAGATGATTTTTATCGGCGACCTCTACCAGCTGCCACCGGTCGTGACCTCAAAAGAAAAAGAAATGTTCAAGACCCTTTATGTAAGTCCTTACTTTTTTTCCTCCACGGTTTTTCTGAATCTGGAAATGGTTTTTATGGAATTTCAAAAGATCTACCGGCAATCCGAAGAGGGCTTTATCCGTCTGCTGAATAAAATCAGAAATAATACCATCGGGGAAGAGGATATTAAGATATTGAACCAGCGGCACGGGGCAAATTTTGAGGTTAAATCAAATGATAAATATTTTATTTATCTCACCACGACGAATAGAGCGGCAACGGAAATAAACGAAGAGCAGCTTATGAAATTAAAGGGCCGGCAGTTTGAATACCAGGCGGAAACGGACGGTAATATAGAAAGCGGGCATTTCCCGACGGACAATGTTTTGAAATTAAAAAAGGGCGCCCAGATAATGATGCTGAATAACGAACCTACCGGCAGATGGGTTAACGGAACGCTCGGTACTATAGTGGATTTTTATAAGAACACCGGTGGTGAAGAAGATTGTATCGTGGTGGAATTTGCGGACGGCACCATAGAAGAGATCTTTTCCAACACCTGGGATATCTTTCATTATAAATATGACGCCAAAAAGAAGGCGTTGGAATCGGAAGTGATAGGGAGTTTTACCCAGTACCCTATGAAGCTCGCCTGGGCGGTCACCATCCACAAGAGCCAGGGGAAGACCTTTAACAAGGTCCGGGTGGATTTTGGTTCTGGTACTTTTGCGCACGGGCAGGCGTATGTGGCCTTGAGCCGGTGCACCTCTTTCGGCGGGCTCATACTGGAAAAGCCCCTGAAGAAAAATCATATTCTGATGGACCGGCGCGTCATTGATTTTACGACTAAATTTCAGTATAAGATATCGGAAGCGGACCTGCCCCTGAAAAAGAAGATAGAAATATTAAAGCAGGCCGTGAAGGACGGGAGCAAGCTGGAAATTATTTATCTGAAAAGCAGTGATGAAAGATCAAAGAGAATTATCCGGCCTCTGCTAGTAGAAGAGATGACCTATCGGGAAAAAACTTTCCCCGGGCTTAAGGCCTTTTGCGAGAACCGGAAGGAAGAACGAACCTTTAGAGTGGACAGGATCCTGGAACTAAAATTACTGCCGTAAGAAAGAGGAAGTATGGAAGAGATAAATATAGTAATAGCCGGGGATGAGGCATCGCTTAAGAAAATAGAAGTTTTGGCCCGGGAGATTTGGACGGAACATTACGCCTCCATAATAACTATGGAACAGATATTTTATATGCTTTTCAAGTTTCAGACCGCAGAAGCCGTAAAAAAGCAGATAGAAGAAGGGTATTTATATTACCTGCTCCTGGACAGAAAAGCGGGTGAGCTGGGTTATCTGGCGGTTTTACCGCTGGAAAAAGAACTGTTTTTGAGTAAAATATATATTAGAAAGGAATACAGGGGCAAAGGTTTGGGGCGCCAGGCGTTGGAATTTGTGGAGCATATAGCGAAACAGAATAAACTCCCGAAGCTTACGCTCACCGTTAATAAAGGAAATGCCGGAAGTATCAACGTATATTTGAAGGCCGGTTTCGTCAAGAAAGAAGAAGTGGTTACGGATATCGGCGGCGGTTTTTTTATGGATGACTATGTTATGGAGAAAGCAGTTGCAGGCTAAGCCGGAAAGAAAGGGGTGGTTTGTTTACATTTTGGACTGCGCCGACGGGACGCTTTATACGGGCATAACCAACAATCTGAAAAAAAGAATAGCCGCTCATAATGCGGGGAAAGGCGCCAAGTATACTCGTGGCCGCGGTCCCGTGGCGCTGGTTTTCAAAAAAAGATGCGTGAATAAATCAGGGGCCTTGAAACAGGAAGCTAAAATAAAAAAACTCAACAGGACCGGAAAGCGGGAGTTTATTAATAAAAAAACCGGGCCTAAAGTTAAAGACTGGAGGTCAAAATGAAAAAAGTTCTTCTTGTAGTCGGAATTTTCATCGTAGTTGCCGTGCTTGCGTTCTTCTTTTTAGGGGACAGCACCGGGAAGATAATGAAGGAGTACGGCGCGCTGACCGCACCGGCAATTTCTGTTCTGCCGGACCAGAAGATGCTGGAATATAAAGAAACAGGAGATCCTAATGTTGTCGCTTCAAAAGCTTATGCGGCTCTTTTTAAATGCTATTACGGGCTGAAAGGCGTGGATAAAATGAAAATGCCCGCCCCTAAAGCCAGATGGCCGAAAACAGAACTTGAGAAAAAAGGCGAATGGTCCGGTTGTTACGGGATCCCGGTGCCGGAAGCAGTTTTAGAACTCCCGGCCGGTACGGATCCAAAAATTCAACTGGTCACCTGGAAATACGGGCAGGTGGCGCAGATACTTCATCTCGGCGCTTACTCCGAAGAAGTCCCCAACATAGAAAAACTCAAAAATTTTATTAAAGCCGGCGGTTATAAAATAACCGGCGACCACGAAGAAGACTATCTAAAAGGCCCCGGCATGTTCGGCCCCGGAAACCCCAAAAAATACCTCACCCTAATAAGCTATCAAGTAGAAAAGTCAAAAAAATAGAGTTTATCAAAAAAGGAGCTGCCCATCCCGCAGCTCCTTTTTTATTATTATTTTATCTGTTTTATCTGTAGCTTTTATCTGTGCCATCCGTTATCATCTGTGACATCACCCCCAAAATCCCCTGCTAATAAAAGCGTCTTGCTGTCAGTCCGTCCCCATTTTGCGTCAACTTCATTTTGGGGGTTGTGTTTGGAGTGCTTTTCCTGTATGATTGATATATTAAGAAGGAAAAGGAGAATATGCAAAATTTAAAATTCACAGAACTGAAAATATCGAACGACCTGCTAAAAGCTATATCTGATATGGGTTTTGAAGAGACTACCGGAATACAGACCTCTGCAATACCGCCCCTTTTAGAAGGCAAAGACGTAAACGGGCAGGCACAGACCGGTACCGGTAAAACCCTGGCCTTTGGAATACCGATACTTGAGAAGATAGACGGCAAAAAAAAGGATATTCAGGCCTTAATTCTTTGTCCGACTCGGGAACTTGCTATTCAGGTGGCGGAAGAGATAAAACGGCTTTCAAAATATAAAAAAAGCATTTCTGTACTTCCCGTCTATGGTGGTCAGCCTATTAACCGGCAGTTGAGCGCGCTTCAGCGCGGGGTGCAGGTTGTGATAGGCACTCCCGGCAGGATAATAGATCATATTAACCGGGGCTCTATAAAATTTGATAAAGTAAAAATGGTGGTTCTGGACGAAGCGGACAAAATGCTGGATATGGGTTTTGTGGATGATATTCAGGAAATATTAAAGAAGGTGCCGAAAGAAAGACAGACGATGTTTTTCTCTGCGACCATGCCCCGGGCCTTTCTTGAACTGACCAAGCGTTTCCAAAAAGATCCCGTACATATCCGGATTGCCCATGAGACACTTACCGTACCCAAGATTGAGCAGTATTATGTGGATGTGAGAGAGAGCGGAAAACTGGATGCGCTTTCGAATCTGATTGATTTTAATAATATTAAACTTGCACTCGTGTTTTGCAACACGAAACGCCAGGTGGATGATATTGTGGATGCTCTGCAGGCGAGAGGTTACGCCGTGGAGGGTTTACACGGGGACCTGAAACAGGTTGCCCGCGACCGGGTCATGGCTAAGTTTAGAAGAGGCGCTATTGAAATTCTTGTTGCTACGGATGTCGCCGCCCGCGGTCTGGATGTAGATGATATTGAAGCGGTTTTCAATTATGATATTCCCCAGGATGAAGACGCCTATGTTCATAGAATAGGCCGTACGGGCCGGGCGGGAAAAGAAGGGAAGGCCTACACTTTTGTAGTGGGCAACGAAGTTTATAAACTCAAGGACATACAGCGTTACGCAAAAACCACCATTAAGCGCGCCAAAACTCCCACCTCCTCGGATCTCGAAGCCATAAGATCCGACATTCTGGTGGAAAGAATAAAGAAAATAATTGATGAAGGAAAACTGGAGCGCTTTATTGATCTCGCAGAAAAAATAGTAAGCGAAGATTACGCTTCTATGGATGTCGCCGCAGCCCTTTTAAAAATGATGCTCGGCGGCAAAGAAGAAAAAGAAGAAGTGGATGAAGATGATCTGAATAACACCGGCGCAGCCACCGGCAGAGTAAGGCTTTTTATCAATGTCGGCAAAGAAAACGGCATTTCCATTGGTGATTTTGTGAAATTTATTGAAAAAGAGGGCGGTATTTCCGGCGGGCAGATATTCAGGGTAAGTCTCCATGACCGGTTCTCCTTCTTTGAAGTCCCTCTGGAAAATGCCAGAGAAGTGCTAAAGAGAATAAAAGGCAAAGAATTGAAAGGCAGCAGGGTCTTTATTTCACCTGCCATGAAACGCTGATAGAATAACTTTATAACCAACGGTTTGCTCCGCGGTGGTCAGACGACTTGCCGCGGGGAAACCTGAAAACCCTTCCGGCCGGTGCGCTTCCTGCGCAAGAGTAAAAAATACTAAGCTTGACAATATGATACTCTTGTGGTATCATATTATAGGAGGACTTATGCTGATAAATCGAAGTACGGATTATGCGGTGCGGGCTCTGAAATATCTTGCCGAAAAAAGTGTGGAAACCTCTGCGGCGGAACTTACCCGGAAATTGAAAATACCCTGGCCTTTTATGCGGAAAATTATGCAGCAGCTGGGAGAAAAAGGTCTG
>Ga0265593_1000323_pt1 | contig 28935 bp, 25 predicted proteins | sample saktaG_8_FD_190136 | JGI IMG/M metagenome (GOLD analysis project Ga0265593, IMG submission 190136) | Saline water microbial communities from Sakinaw Lake, British Columbia, Canada - sak_2011_5_24_36m | ecosystem: Environmental > Aquatic > Non-marine Saline and Alkaline > Saline ...
TGTCATCGACACCTGCCGCCGGCGCGGCCATTCCCCCTGGGAATACCTGCAAACCGCCATCACCCGTCGGCGCCAGGGATTGGACCTCTTGCCGTTGCCGGTGTAGGGGGGTGAACGCTTACCGTGCAACAAGCCTTTTACGCTGTTTTCAAGAAATGGATTGGTAGCATCGGCTGCGACATCGCCCAGTCCGCCGTTGACAGGCAATGCGTAGTGAGCGTATGCAGCCTGCAATCTGGCAATATCGCCCGTTACGATCCCGTTCACCGTACCGTGGGTGTTGTTGTATAGTGTCCATATAACATCTGCTTCGTTCAATTCGGCCAAACTCAACTGCACGACGTTCCCGGCGGGCGATGCCGTCTGTATTGCATCAGTTGCATTTGACGGTTTTGCCGCCTGTGCGACGATGTCGGTGCGTTGCGGTCGTTTGGGTTCTGTGGCATAGGGCGATTTCGTCGAATGCTCCATCGCACCTCCTTGCCCCGGCACCGCGCGCTGCGCCGGTTGCAGGCCTTCCTCTTCCTCCGGCCAGCCTTTGCGCTGGGCGGCGGCGGGTGCCATCGCCTTCGCGCCCATCTCATCCGCCTCTCGCTCCAACCCCGCATCATCATTCACTGGCACATTCACTTTCAACATGACCGTCGGCTTGACCCGTCCCTGCGCCTGCTGCACCACATGCCAAGCCTCATGCGGCAAATGCTTTTCCTGCCCCGGCGCGAGATGAATATCCGTCCCCTGCGCATAGGCCAAGGCGGTGAGTTGGGCGGGCCTGGAGGAGTTGTAATGGACTTTGACTTGATCCAGCAACAGGCCGGACAGGGATTCGATGCCGGTTTTGAGCTTGTCGGGTAGGCCGGTATTGTTGGGTTTGGCGGGTCCTTCGTCTTTACGTTGGGCCGGGGCGGCGGATGCGAATTTGGCCTGTGTCGGCAATGCTTGCGTTGGGGGTGACATGCGGGCAAGAAAATCAATGCCATAACCCGGATGTGGGGCGGAAGCAGCATTCGGCCCGATGGCGGAGGCTCGATTGGCGGTGTTGCTGGTTTTCTGGTCGGTTTTGGTTTGGATGGCGTGGTCTTTCATCGTTAAACCCTCAAGTTGCAATTGTAGGGTACGCTGTGCGTACCATGACGGATTCGTTTGGTGGACACGGTCCGGTACGCACAGCGTACCCTACTACGGCTGGCTCACATGTCAGAAAGGGTGCTGAAAACTGGGCAAACACAGTATGACACCAGCTTGCGAAATGATCAGAGCGATCTAGGAAAGCCAGCAACGGCCCAGTATCGACGATGATCTTTTTCATTCGCCAAAGCTATCCATATGGCGTGGATTAACCGACAAATCTCCCAATTGGCTATCGACACAGCCGGCAAATTCCTGCGCCGATTCATAAAACGATGCTTGCCATTGGTTTTCTTGAGTTGCAGGATTGTCAGTGTCTTCGGTCAAAGGCCAGATGATGAGTTCGATGCGCCGATGTTGCAAATTCGCTGGTATCGGAATAAACGCGGGGGCATCTTCAATAATATGGCGGATGGGTGTCATGATTGCTTAACCTCTCAAATCGAAATAATTGTAGGGTACGGCATTGGCGCTTTGGTGGCAAAACCTTGCCATTAAGTTAAGGATTTTCCCGTTCGCCCTGAGCCTGTCGAAGGGTGAACGGAAAATCCCAACTTGTTGGATGTTAAGCCGTTCATGGTTCGACAAGCTCACCACGAACGGCTTAACTTAATGGTCACGAACGGCTTAACTTAATGGTAATGACATATACCCTACCCCCCTTTCCGTTCCTTGACATATTCCCGCCTTATGCCTTGTTCCAATTCGTCTAGGGTAATCATCTCGCTGTCCCTGCGCAAGGCTTGCAGCGAGGCGTAGCGGATGGTGTTCATGATGGAACTGCCGCTGAATTCATGCTCGCGGGCGACTTTTTCCAAGTCGATGCTTGCTTCCAAGCTTGATTGCTGCGAGAAGCCCTGCCGCCACAGTTGCAGGCGCTCTTCCGGGCGGGGCAGCGGGAAATAAATGACGGATTCAAACCGGCGCGAGAAGGCTTCGTCCAAATTGTCGCGGAAGTTGGAGGCGAGGATGGCGATACCGTCGAAGGTTTCGATGCGCTGCAACAGGAAGGCCGTCTCTTGGTTGGCATAGCGGTCATGGGCGCTTTGGGTCTCGCTGCGCTTGCCGAACAAGGCATCGGCTTCGTCAAAGAATAATATCCAGCCGCGATGCTCGGCTTGGTCGAACACTTTGGCGAGGTTCTTTTCGGTCTCGCCGATGTATTTTGACACCACTAGGGACAGGTCGATTTTATACACGGGCCGACCCGTGGCCTTGCCCAGCAGACACGCAGTCATGGTCTTGCCGGTTCCGGGTGGGCCGTAAAACAGACTGCGGAAACCGGGCCGCAGCTTGGCCGACATGCCCCAATCCACCATCAACGTGTCGCCGTGGCGTATCCAGGTTTCGATTTCGTCAATCTGGCGGCGGGTGCCGGGGTGCAACACCAAATCGGCCCATTCCAACTGGGTTTCTATCAAACGGGCGGGGAAGTGAATGCCAAACGCGGGCTGATGGGCTTGGCCGGTGGTGAACAGCGCCAGGTAATCCTCGGCCAAACGCAACGGGGCTTTTAATATCGGCTCATCGGCATGGGCGGGGGCTAGGCGCAGAATATGGTGCTTGACGAAAAAATGTCCGGGGCTGAACAGGGACAGCAAGGCGAAGCGCGTTTCCAAGCTGTCGGCCAGCAGGAACAGCAGGGTTTCCACCGTCGGCGTAAAGCCGTTGTCCGCACCGTCGAAGTGTCCGCCGAATTCGGTGAAGCGGCGGTCCAGCTTTTGGTTTTTCAGGAAAAAGATGTCCAGCAGTGCTGGTTTGATGAATGCGGCAATACTGAGCGCCAGCGTCGCCCGCTCGGCGAGGTTCATTGGGTAATGCTGCACGAAATCGGCATACGCAGAGGCGGGTTGACTGAATTCAGGTAGCGGGATGGACTGCACATCCGGGTAGGCGCTTTCTTGCTGAAAGAACAGTTTGAGCCGGGTGTCCAGCATTTGTGCCAGCCACGCCAGTTCTAGCTCCAAGTCGCGGGCATTGGCTTGCAAGGCATCCATCACCATTCCACCTGTAGCGGTAATTCCATCCACGGCAATTTGACCCAGGCAAAACCCCAAGGGAAACGGTCCAGCACGAGGTCGTAGGTTTCCCGCTCGACCCGCAATAGCCAAGCACCGTCACGGGTGCTGAGTATTCCTTGCCGCAACAGGAAACTGCCGCGAAAACCTGCAATCGACATGTTGTTCAATATCGGGGCTTGGGCGATGACGGCCTCCAATAGCGTGTCGCATTCGTCCGTTTCGGTTTCGATTAGGGGATGCTCCAAGTCAAACACCGCGTCCAACGCCATGCCGCATAGCAGTTTGTTCAAGGGCAACAGATATTCCGGCGGGGCAAGCTCTTCGTTGACCAAATATTGCAACAAAGCCACGCCGCGCTGGCGGACATCATCGTTGCAAAAGCGGTTTTCTTCCAACAAGCCCAGCCTATCGAAGAAGGTATTGAGGAAAGGCCACAAGATCACCAAGCCGGCGTTGACCAGGTAAATTTTGTCGGTGTTGCTGTAGCTGTAGGGTACGCTGTGCGTACCTTCTTTGTTGGGGTGGTGCGTACCGTCGGTTGCCGCAAAGGGTTCTAGATTGGGCGGCAATGCTGTTGAAGTAAGGTATTCTTCGCCGCTCCGGTAGGGAGCGCCGGAACCTAGGTTCCAGGGACTGTCGGAACTCGAAGCATCCATGCAATCTGGATTGCTCACCTCATCCATGAGGTTCGGGCTTCGCCCCACACTGCGTGTGTCCAAATCCGTTCCCGACGGATTTGTCCGGCGATCCATGCCGGAATGACGGCTTATTTCAACAGTACTGCCCCCCAACCATCCCTCGTTAGGGGAGGGAATTATAGGGCTTAATTCAGCGGCATTGATCTGCACGACAGGCATCGTTCCGGTACGCACAGCGTACCCTACTACTACTACGTCGGTACGCACAGCGTACCCTACGTCGGTACGCACAGCGTACCCTACTACGTCGGTACGCACAGCGTACCCTACGTCGGTATGCACAGCGTACCCCACTGCTGGCGCAATCAGGTCCAACAATGCCGCAAGGCTAGGATTCTGCTGTATTTTATCAGGGCTAAGGCTATCCAGCCATTGTGCAAGCTCCGTAAACACCGCAGCTTGAGCGTCAGCCTCGTGTACCGATTCCAACCGACTCAAAAACTGGCTCTTGACCGGCTCGGGCAAGTGTTCGATTAAGCTGTAGGGTACGCTGTGCGTACCGGCGGTTGCCGCAAAACTGTAGGGTACGCTATGCGTACCTTCTTTGTCAGCGACGTGCGTAGCGCCGGTTGCCGCGAAGTCAGAAAGCAAAGTTTCCAATAAATTGGTCAGAGAGGCTTCGCCCAGTGGCAGCGCTAGCGCCAGCCTGTCCAGCAAGGCGGCTTGGGAGCAACTCAGCAAAATGGCCCAGCGGCGTGTCACACCTTGAAAAAAGCGCAGGCGACCATCTGCCGAAGGAACGGCAAACACCGCCGTTTGCAGGATGGATTGCCAAAGTTGCATCCTCAGGCGCGAGGGCGACAGGCTGACGGTTCGTGTCATCGAACTGCCTGCCGCCAGCAATGCCCGAAACAGCAGGGCCGGAAAATCAGCGAACGACGGCAGGGGCAAAACGGCAAGCGCAGCCAGACTGAGGTCGTCAAAATGCCCGGCTAGACGGCTCAGGGCAATGGCGTCGCTCACCAATTCCGGCAATAACTTTTTTAGCGGATCGGGGGCGTTGTGCAAAAGCCAGTTTAGGCTTTGCTGCGGCTGCCCCGGTTGGGCAAGGTCGGCCCACCAAGGTACACAGCCTTGGCGGACGAACTGCTCGAATAACTCCAGTTGCGACGCGACCACCGGCGCAGGCTCGGTGGACTCCTGCCGGTCGATCTGCCCGGCCAAGCCGTGCCGCAGGGCTTTGCCGAATTTAGCCAGAAAATCCTCTTCCAGCCGTTGCGGGTCTAGCTTGCCCAAATCCAATTCCAAACGTTCTATGCGGTGCAGTCGGTCGGGTGAACTCAACTCGTCGCAGCAACGCTCAATCAATGCCGCCGCCTTGCGCAGGATGTGGCTGGCCTCTTGTTGCAGTGGCCAAGCGTCTTCGGCACGGACTATCGTCAGTTCCAGTGTTTGCCGCAAAATGACGTGGCGTTGCGGGTTCATGGGCTACCCGGAGTCCCTCATGTGGTGGCGAGCAGTACGCCGACAGTGCGTTCAAACACGCTTTCCAGGCCAGTTTGGGCTTTCACCGCCCGGATTGACAGGGTGGCAGTGGCGGTTAAATCGACTGGGCAATCCCATTCCGGCAATGGGCTGGGCAAGCTGCCGGTGACTACGAAATCGACCTCCACCAGCAACTCGTCAATGCCTTTGCCGTCTTTATGGCAATAGACCGGCAACCCCAAGTCAAGGGCGCTGTTGGCAAGGCGGAAATGATAAAACACGCCGGGCTGACCGTTGAGCACGGAATAGACGACCTCCTTGTTCAAGCCGTCGGTCGATGCTGCCCCCGTCTTCGCCTGTAAGCGCAAAGGGTAGTCGGTTCCGGCAGGTTCAGGCTTCACCAGTACGGCGACCGCTTGGGCCAATTGCAAACTGGACGGGATGGCCGGCTTGCCAGACTGGGTGGTGTGCTGTTTGGTCGCTACTACCACAAGAAGGCTGTCCTCTTTCAAGCCCCCGACGGTTAAGCTTAAATCCCCGCCGTTGCCAGCCGTCGCTACACCCAAGGCAGTTATTGCATCCGTGGTTGGATTGGACGGTTTCTTTACCCACAATGATGTTATGCCATTAATTGTTAGCAAAGCCGACGATTCTGTGCCGTCGCGGACAAACTCGCTATCGCGGATTGGCCGGAAAAAGAGTTGGTAGCTGACGGAAGTTTGCGAGCCTTGAATGATCGCCGCCGCGTTTGCTGCATAATCCAGCCCTTGCAGGTTCGCCGTGACCGCCAGTGCCGGATTGGCCCTCACCTTGAGCGGTAGCGTAATAGTCAGCAGGGCGCGTTGTTCCGCCTGCTTTTCGCTGGCATCAAAAGTCTTGATGGCGAGGATGCGAATATCGGTGTCCTCTGCCATCGGCTGGGTTTGCAGCATGATGGCAAGGGAATCGCCACGCACAAAGCGGGTGGAAATGACTTTCCAAGTGGTTTTAGGGTCCCCAAGTTCATAATCACCGATCTCAGCCGGACCCGTTTTGGCGCATACCAAGTAGTAATCCACCCCGGCTTGGCTTTTTTCAATTTGGACTTGCGGGCTTGCGCCGTAGTTCACAATGCGCGGGTCGGTCGGGGTCGGGGTGGTGGCATTGGGATCCAATGGCGCTGCCCCCACGATTGCCGCTTGCAAGCTCTTATCCAGTCCGACTTTTATCTCAATGGCTCGGTGCAGGGTCAAAGCCAGCGAATTTTTAACAGCTTTGACGGTAAAGTGGATGTCATTGGTGATTTTGGGGGTAGTCAACACCAAATCGCTGCCATTGCCTGTCGCGTTGACCTCTGGATTCAAGGGCTTGCCGTCCCTGTCCAGCAACTGGTACGCAACACCCGGTTGGCTAAATGAGAGGGTAAGTGTGCCGGACATCCCCCAAGCCACCATTTGGGCATATTTGACTGGCAAGTCCGCCAGTGGATAGGTGCGGCCTATTTTCAACAAGTCGATCAGTCGGTCACGCGCATCCCGCAGACGAAAGCTCGCCTCCTTTTTCTGTTGTTCGTCCTTATTCTGTTGTTCGTCCTTTTTCTTTTGTTCGTCCTTTTTATCTTGTAATGATATTGAGCTATAGGAACCCAAGCTAACTATCCAATCATGATAGGCTGTCCCGAACAAGGCCATATTCAATTCGTTCAACCAGCACACATAGACCGTCAAATGTGCTGGGGTTTCCTCACGCACGGTTTGTTCGACGAAACGGCCAAAATTGTCGTTTTGTTTATTGTCGTTTTGTTCTTTGCATTCAAAAACCAGACTTATTTGCAGTGAATAAGGGTCGGCGCAACGGGCATCCTTCAACAAGGGGGTTGCTTGCTGCCCCAAATCCGCGTCAACCGGGCGCAGCAACACATGCTCGACCAGATAAAATTCTCCCGATTTAAGCCCAAGTTTATGCCGTAAGCGCAGTTCCAAACCGGCGCAAGGGTACGTTTCCGGTGGCTCTGCGGGCATGATGTTGTAACCTGTGCCACGGGCGGCACTCAGTTCGGGATATTGGCGCAACCAAGCCTGTTTGGCTTGGGCCAGCCTCTGCTTGGGGTCCAATCCGGCATTATTTGGAGGGCTTTGAAACTGCGCATAGTCTGTGAAATGCTCGGCGAAGCGGGCCAGCAAATGGTCGAGGAAACCGTTTTTGCGCGACCAGTCGATGGACGATGCAGAATCATTTGAATCCGGGTTTTCGACAATACACTCCAGCCGCTGACGGCGGGCCTCGGCATCGGGTTCGCGCCACACGCCGTCCAGCCCGAGGCTGCTGTCGTCGATGAAGTGGGCAAAATAGGTATGCTGTGGGTTTTCGGCAAAGCCGAGCAAATCGCCGACATGGGCCAATTGGGCAAACTGGTTGGCCAGCAATTGGTCGAAAAACAACAGATAGGCTTTCAATTGCTTGATTTGGGCTTGCCGTTGGGTGTCGGAGCCGGGCGGCAAACCCTTCTCGCCCAGGCCATACACAGCGGGAAACTGGTGTTGTGCGGAATAATAGCGGCCCACCCGGCGGTCGCGGCCAACGGGCGCGGGCATATCCAAATCCTCCGGCTTAGGTTTAGGCAAAGCCAAACCGGCTTGAAGTTGCGGGGAATTTGCATTGCAGGCAAGCACCTCGATCTGCTGCCTCTCCAAGCGCAGTACGGAGCTTGCCCGATCAAAAACAGGGGTCTTCCCTGCCTCCACATCCAACCACCAATCCTTGCCATTCAAAGCCAAGTGTTTGACCAGCAACACGCCTTTCACATCCATGATTTCCCGAACCAAGTCGGAAACCTGCAAGGCGGTCTTGCGCTCCCGGCGCAGCAATTCGCCCGTGTCGATAAAGCCATGTTCCAGCCTAGGCCCGTCGAAAATCTCCTCAATCGGCAGGCCCGCCGCCAAGCGCTGGGCCAAGGTGTAAACAGGGACGGACGGGGCAATGTGGGTGGCCAATTTTTGTTGAATCGCCGAAAGGATGTCGTCCGCGTTGGCGAATGGCCCGATCTCGATACTGGCATTGACTTGGATGTTGTGGGGTTCCATCACCTCCACCGACACGAAATCCATGCCCAGCGGGCGATGGGCGTGGAGCTTCTGCCCGACCTTGGCACTGACGGCACGGATGACAGCACTATCAGCGGCGGGGCTTGGCTGTAGCAAAACCCGGTACAGCCCTTTCAGCTTGACCGGTTCCAGGCCCTCGCCTGCCTTTAACACAATAAGTTGCTTCTGCGGGTCCAGTGGCGTCGATGCCCCATAACGGTCAAAAAAAACCTGCGGAGAGGCAAGGTCTACTTTTTCAATCCACGCATTGTTGACCCCCTCGACATCAAGGGCAAGTTTGCGCAGGTCGGTCAGCGTGACGGGCCGGGTAGACAAGATCGTGGCTGGGCTGTGCAAGCTGGCAGCCGGTTTCTTGCCCCCGCTGCTCAATAAATCGGGTATCGAAAAGTTGCAGCGGTAGGCCAGTTCGCTCAGCGCGTAACAATATTGCTCAAGGATCGTGATGCCGGGGTCGTGTTCGTTGAAGTCCGTCCACGCCTCACCCGCCAAGGCTTCAAGCAGACGCTTGCCTTCTTGTCTAAGGCACTGGTAATCAAGTCGTGTGTTTTCAGCAACCATAAAACCCATCAAATGTAGGGTACGCTGTGCGTACCGATGTAGGGTACGCTGTGCGTACCGATGTAGGGTACGCTGTGCGTACCGATGTAGGGTACGCTGTGCGTACCGATGTAGTACCGATGTAGGGTACGCCGTGCGTACCGATGTAGGGTACGCTGTGCGTACCGATGTAGTACCGATGTAGGGTACGCTGTGCGTACCGATGTAGGGTACGCCGTGCGTACCGACAACGTTTGTGCATCCATTACCCACGCCGCACAAACCCGGCATCCATGGTACGCACAGCACAGCGTACCCTACTCCAATTCCATCGCCGTGGCATCCAAATCGTCGAATGCCATAATGCCATCAAGCTTGCAACCCCAATTCAACGGATAAACGCCTTGCCTTACCCAACGGTGAAACGTCGAATAAGGCCAATCCTTCGCGCATTCCACAAGCCCATGCTTCACCGGGTTATAATGCACATAATCAAAATGACGGGCATAATCCCGCTCGTCGCGCAAAACATGATCCCAAAACCGCCGTTGCAACACCCCGCGCCGCCGTTGCCGAATCCTTGAATCGCTCCGTTCCTGTTCAACGCCGCCGGCGGACAGATAAGCCTTGGTGAATTCCTTCTTAATGTATCCCCATCGCGCCGAATACCGCGAATCCCCTTCCGGCAAAGTCCAGATGGCATGTAAATGTTCGTCGAGCAACACCAGCGCGTCGATCCGAAACGGCCAACGCCGGCGGCATTCGCGTATCGCCGAGCGCAGACAGGCGCGGGAAATATCCGAACAAAAAATCGGTGCGCGATTTTCCGTCACCACCGTGAAAAAAATCGACCCGCCCGGAACATACAAACGCCGAAAATCTGACATCATTAAACCCCTAAAGCTGTGCGTACCAATAAACACAAAACCCGCACGTCACCTGTGCGTACCGCCAAAGCGTAGGGTACGCTGTGCGTACCAAGAAACCTGTGCGTACCGTCTGTGCGTCCATTACCCACGCCGCGCAAAACCCGGCATCCATGGTGCGCACGGTATCCGGTACGCACAGCGTACCCTACGCGAACCACCATGGTACGCGCAGCGTACCCTACGGCAAAAATCGTAGGGTACGCTTTGCGTACCGCCGACGTGGCGCGAACCGTTTGTGCGCCCATTACCCGCGCCGCGCCAAACCCGGCATTCAAGGTATGCAGGGCATCCACCAAGTTACGCACGGTATCCGGGACGCACAGCGTACCCTACGCGAACCTCCATGGTACACCCGGCATCCGGTACGCACAGCGTACCCTACTTGGCTACCGATTCAGAATGGCAGTTCTAACACGGTCACACTGAAGCGGTCATTTCCATTCGTTACTGTGCCTTCAATTGTTTCTAACGTGATAGTATGTGGACCGGCCAAGACATCTCTTTTCACCAAAGGGTTGCATCCTAAAGAATCATGAATGTCTACACTTTTACAAAAATATTGCATCGAACCGATTATGTCAGTATCTAGTTTAATATTAATGCCTATAAACCCCTCTGCTTGGGCTGACTTGTGTGCAGACCCGCTGGCGATGATCAGCAAAGTGCCACCATATGTGGTAAATCTAGCACTACTTTTAGGCAATCCACCTGGTTCATTATTAAACAATTGGGTAATATTCCACATAGGGCTTTTGATTTTTCCATTCACATGCAGCATGGCTTCAGGGTCAGCCGTGCCGATGCCGACATTGCCATCTTGCTTAATTACGAGGGCGGGAGAGTTTCCTGTAGTTTTAGTCAGAAAACCTAGACTTTTACTCTTTCCCTCCATTTGAATCGAAAATTTTTCTTCGCCAATGGCACCGACATCTACATTCGCGGCTTTTTCGTTAATGGCGAAAACAATCGAATTCCTTGCATTGCTACCAAAAGTCCATTCATCGTTGCCTCCATATTCGTTAGGACAAAGCCGGCCTGTTAGGGTTAAGTTTGTTCTGCCATTGTCAGTTGCACCATTGGTGATTCGCAAAATAGTAGGACCATCATTTATCGGAGAGCCGATTATCTGTACATTGCATTTCTCCGGACTTGTCGTGCCGATGCCGACATTGCCCTGCACCAATAGGCCATCGACAGGGGCGGCGTTGGCAGACGCAAAGACCGAACCGACGGCCAGCCCGCCGGCCACCGATAGCTTGCTTTTGGGGGTAGTCTCGCCAATCCCGACATTGCCGCCTTCCTTGTTAATGATTAAGTTGGCCCAGCCGAGTAAATTGTGAATGTGGGCACCGATGGTCGCTGTTCCATTTAGATGACCCATTACTACACGATCACCTTCTGTTCCGCCATAAATGCCGGCGAACCACCCACCATCCTTGACTGTATTGACTTGTAAGCTACCGTTAACCTCCAACTTTTTGGAAGGGTCAGTTGTGCCGATGCCGATATTGCCCGATGTGGTGTTAATAAACAACCGACTTTTGCCGTTCGCGTCGCTGATGGATAAGCCTTTCACGGCAGTTGCTGGCGGAACGGCAGTTGCCGGCGGGACGGCAGTTGCCGGCGGGGTGGCAGTCGGGTTGAGTTGGAGTTTAAAGGCCGGGTTAGTTAAATCGGCACTGTCAAAGAAATTGAGCAAGGTTTGCGGGTCATTGGCATTGCCGACTGCCTTGATGCTCAACGGGTTGCCGGGGGGCTTGAACAGGCCGTCGTCTTGCTGGTTGAGCATCCCGTCGATAAGCGCGGCAAAATTGCTTTCGCTAGGGGCGAGGTTCTTTTTAAAATACCCTTTGAGAGTAATGCGGTCTTTCTTGTCGTCGTTGCTCATACCGTTCTCCAATGATCATAAATTAACGTAGGGTACGCTGTGCGTACCGTCCCACTCACTTGGCTTAAGGTACGCACAGCGTACCCTACTTAGGTACGCACAGCGTACCCTACCTAGATGCCCACAGCGTACCCTACTTAGGTACGCACAGCGTACCCTACTAATGGATGATAAAATCCAATTCAATTTTCAGGTAACCGATGCCGGTGAATTTGTCGTCATCAAAACGGGTGTCGGTGATCAGGTCGATTTCATGCTGCCGGTCGGCCACCAACACCCCGTCGGGGCGGGCTGTCCGCACCCGGTAACCGGTATCGCCGCCATCGTTGGGAACCAGCTTGAAGCCTAGGCCGTCCTCGTCTTTAAATAGTTTAAGCCCGGCCACATAATCCACATACGGCCTGCGTTCCAAGTAGTCCACGATGGCATTGGCGTAGATTATTCCGCCGATGGCCAATTCGTTGCTTTCCGCATACGCCCAAGGCGACAGAAACCGGTTCAAGTCCTCGTTCAGGCGCGGTGTGTAAAACCCCGGGTCGCGGTCCGGCATGAAGCGCACGGCGAAGCGCACCCGCACCGGCACATAATGGGCGTTTTTCACCTTGATCTCGGCCAACGGGGGGGCATGGCATTCCAGAAACCGGGTGATTTCGGCGATCTGACCGGCGGTGGCCTTGGGCTCAAAGGGGTTGAACGGCTGGCGGTTGCGGAGGTCGGGGATGACGACGACCTCCACCTTGCCCAGTTCGCTAGGTTCCATTGACGAGGCAGGAATGCACTTGGCCTTGTAGATGCTGGGAAACTGCTCCAAGAGCAGATGCTCGTAATCCCATAGGGTCAAGGCCCGCTGCTTGTGGCGCAGGCGCTCGCTGACCCGGGTGTTGAAATGGTCTTGCTGTTCGCCCGGTTTGCCGCCGTAGGAGGAATAGGGCTGGCTGATCGAGCGTATCCCCGGCACGGCGGCATTGCGAATGGTTTGGGCTGGCAAGGGCCGGTTTAAATGGTCTGGCGCGTTGCCCCGGTCGGCCCAGGTGGCGGAAACCGCCTGGGTGTGGATGGCGACGGTATCGCAGACGCTGTCGCCGTGTTGCGCGACGGCGGCCCGCAGCCAATACAGCTTGGCCGGCAGCAGGGTGTTCGGTTTGGCTGCCGGCAGGCGGAATTTGATGATGCCCGTCTCGATCAAACCGCCGGTGGCATCGGCGAGGATGCCGCCGTCGTGCAGGCTAACCCAGCGGTTGCCGCTTAAATAGCTCCATTCCACCGCTTGCGGCGGCAGATCGGGGTTGGCGCTGCCTTCGGCCAGTTGGAATAACATCGCCAAGTCCTGCGGGGCGGCGACGGCTTCCAGGCCAAGGTACAATTCGCCCGCATGGCGGTAAGCCGGCAGGAAGCGGTAAATCCCGGTGTCTGGTTCGGGTTGGATTTCGGCGAAACCAAAGGCTTGCCGGTAAAACATACGCTCTGCGCCAGAGCCGTAATGTTTTGGCTTATCTTCGTCCTTGACGGGGTTCATGACGATTTCCACCGAGCATTCATAAGTCAGGCTGAAGGACTTCAACTTGGGGGTGTAGGGCGGGTTGACCTGATAGTCATCGGCGTTCGGCGTGGGGCCAGGGTCTTTTGGCTTCAGGCTGGCGGCGATGGCCGTGGCCCAGGCCATGGACTTGGCGGCAGAGACACTCGGGTAGTTGTCGTGCTGGAAGTCCGGCGCGTTCAATTCAAGCCGCCAGTAGCGCGGCCAAGATGACGGGTCTTTCGGGCTGAAGGGCCCAAACTCGGGGAGGTAGGCGTAGCCTTTGTATTTCTCAGCGATTGTCTTTGGAATGTCGGATTTCGCCGGGTAAAAGGGAATGGTACACGCCTCCTTGGCATCGGCCTTATCGAACAACGCCGCCGCTTCAACCAGATCAATTGCCTTATGATGGTCCACCATAACCAGCTTGGCGGTGAACGCAGTCTCGACCTTTGGGTAATTTTTATAATACGTGGTCAGATTGGCGGCGGGAACTTTCATCCATTCAAGTTTGGCTTCCAGTGTTGCTAGGCGCTTGGCCACCAGTTCGGGATGGACGAACAGAAAGCCAGAGCCTGCCGAAGGGTTGGGGCCAAACGGCGCGAAGGGCTTGCCGGACGGCAGCGGGCCTTCGTCGTTTTCCATGCGCAAATCGCTCAAGCCCTCGACGTTGGCCTGAACCAGCACGCGCTCCAGTGCCAGGCTCTGGAACAAGGGATAGGGCATCACATAGGCTGTTCCTTGCCATGAAGGCCGCAGCAACAGTCGGATTAGCGGCCACCGGCTTTCAGCATCAGGCAGGGCGGCAATGGGCGGGGCGGACACGTCGAAGCCGAGAGTAAAGCACAGGGCTGGCAACTGCCCCGCAGCGGTGGGCGATGCTGTCGGATTAGGGATGGGATAAGCGATGCTTGCAATGGTAACGGTGGTTGGCACCAGCCAGCCGTTTGCGGTGCTGGCTTCGATCTGGAAAGGGGGAGTCTTCAGTGACGCTTCAATCTTCGCACGGTCGTAATGGTCGGCTTGGAAAACGAGGGTCAGGGTCACCGTCCGTTTCCCTTGGCTTAGGCAAAATACGGGCGAGGCGATGGACCAACCCAGTAAGGGGGCTGGCGCTTGGCCCTTCAGCGGGCCCAGCCCTAGCCCGAAGGTGCGCCAGCGAGGGGTGTCGCCGACCTTGTCCACCTGCGCGGCGGTCGCGTCTTCGCTCGCGTAAAGGTTCAGCCACTCTTCTTGTTGCGCGACGGGTTCTGTGCCCTCGCGCTTGCGCCAAGCCTGTTCAAGCGCGTCGATGACAGCGGCCCACCCATCCGCGTCCAGGTCAGCGGAACCGCCCGCCATCACCGACTCGATGGTTTTAAAGGTATTGTCCTTGCTGGACTCTCGCGGCCAATAATCGCTCAGGCGAGCGGCCAATTCACCCGCCGCCCGGTCGCGCTCGCCCAAAACCAGCCGCAGCATGGACTCCACGGCATCCTTTTGCGCTTGCGCTGTGGCTGGGGCTGCGGGCTTTGGTCTTATATTGTCCAGTTGCTTCCGGCGGGCGGCATAAACCTTCTCGGCGTAAGCCTTGGCTAGAATGGCATAGACGCTTTCCCATTCGGCAGGTGCTGGCTTGTTCGTACCGAGCTGTTCCCTTGCCCTTGCATTCATCAGTGCGGCAAAATCTTCCAAACGGCAATGGAAATAAGCTTCTACTTGTAGCAAGCTGGTGTGGAATCCGTCAAGGTTGCCAATCGCGCCAATATTATTGAATTCGGAGAAATCCAGTGTGCCCAAGGCTAATGCAAGGTTCTGACTGAATTCGGGAGAGAGAAGATTTTCCAAGCAGAAGGCGGGGTTATTATGATAGGCACGTCCGGCAGATTCCAGCAAGGTGTTGACGATCCGCCAGTCGTTGTCGATCTCCATTTTCTTGTTCATCATCGTGTTGAACTGGTCCAGCGGCAGCTTGAGGCTGTCCTTGATGAAAGCCTGCACTGTTAGCTTATCGCTTTGCCGGTACAAATCCTCCATCGATTTTATATCGCCGGGCAGGGATTCGAAATTGGGTATTTGGTTATTCAGCGCCTTTTTGAGGTTGCCATCGAAATCCCGCGAGTCTTGCGGGATCGTGAACGCCGGGTCCACCACTTTCTGGCCGATGCCTTCAAGTATCCCGTTGATGATCTGCCAGTCGTCGGCATCCGACTGGATGCGGCGGTTCTTGTGGCGCATCAACGTGCGGAAGTCTTGAAACCCCAGATACAGGTGGTTGCGGACAAAGCCCACTAACTTAGCCAGCTTGCCCAAGAAATCGCCGTCGACTGTTTTGTTTTCAGGGTAGAGCGGCAATGGGTCGCCCGGTGTCGGCTCGCCATAAACGATGGCAAACATTGCCAACAGTGAATTGGCTTTGGTTTTTTCGCAAGCTTCCCGGATGCCGGTGACTTTCTTGTCCACAAACACCGAAGACAGGCGTTTGACCTGCGCCCGGTTGACCACTAAGTCTTCGTCGGTGAGGTAAAACAGGTCATCCCCCCGGCTGTCCTGGCCGGCTTCCAGGCAGGTGCCTGCAGGCAGCACGGTTTGCGCGCTATCCGCCGTCAGCGTGGCGAAGAGGTTGACCCGGTCGGGCCGCGCCGCTTGCTTGGTTAATGCAAGATAGTCTTGGTAGTAAAAGTCCAAGTGCCGACGGGTCAGTTGGTTGATCTTCTGTCGGGTCAGCCCCAACAATTGAAGAAATACGAGAAATAGCAAAAAATGTGGGCGGCGATGGGGGCAGTCGTCGTCGAATGCGTCCGGCTTGTCCAAAAACTGCTGAATTTCTTGTATCGACAATTCCTTCCCGTCTGCGGATGGCAAAAATCCACCCCAGTCGCCGTTAGCCTGGTTGTCCAGATTGAAATAGGTCAATTCCTGCGCGTAGGCTTGGGCAAACGCCAAGCAGTCTTCAAGCTTGTGCCCGTCGATGTTGACGGTTGCCGGGTCTAGGCTCGGCAGGTGGCGCTGGCACTGGCTAGTGCCGTCGCGGTCCGGCAATTGCGGGGGTTGAAGGTTTTCTGGCAGAATGGCTTCTGGCATGGTGGCCTCAAGTTCCTTGGAATTTAATGTTCGTTGTGTTGAACATTCCCATGCCCGAGTATTGCGGCGTGGCATCCGGCACTGGCCCCCCGGGAGTCGGCTGCTGGGCGGGGCTTTGCACTTCAAATTTGGCAGTGAAATTGCTGCCTTTGAGCAGCACCGCCTTGCCGCCGGTTTTGGTCTTGGTGGCTTTTTGGTCGCCCGCCAAGGCGTCTATCTTCAAGGTGCCACTGCCGGGTATGGGGAAGGCCGGGGTCATGTAGACGCAACCGGGGACAGACACGTTTTTTTCATCGCCTTCGACGCAGATTTTTTTCCCGTTGCAGGTGCCAGGCCCGGAACCTTGCAAGGTGCCGGGCAGTGGCACCACCATCGCGGGGCCGAAAGTGGGCATGAACAAAACCATGTCGCCTTCAATCAGGATGTGTTTGCTCATGGTTTGCCTTCGGCCTGCGCCGCTTCCTTTTGATAAAACGGGAACACCCAGTTGTAACGGGAGTTGGTGGCCGGCACACTATAGACGACATGGATCAGCAGCAGACCATCGACTTCGTCGCTGGCATCGGCCTCCACGCTTTCCACGACGATGCGCGGCTCGTATAGCAACAAGGCATCTTCGACGACCCCTGCCAAGCGGGTGGCCAGACTGCGGTCCATTTCCTCAAACAAAAAGCCCGCCAAGTCGCAGCCGAAGTCTTCCAGCATCACCCGCTCACCCGGCGCGGTGGCCAGCAAAATCTGCAAGCTTTGCTGGATATCCTCCTCGTCGGCCACCCGCAAGACATCCCGGCCATTGTCCGTGAAACTGGGCGGGAAATGCCATCCCTTGCCCAGGAAGGAAGGCGAGGAATCGGCCACGGCCTTAGTCGCTCCCGGCTTCAGCGGGTTCCGCCGAATTGGACCCAGTGCTGAGTTGGGCCGATGCCTGCGCTTGTATCTTGCCGATCAGGTTGTACACTTTGATGAAAGGCAAGTTGCCGGCCCCCTCCAGCAATAGGTTGATTTCTTCGGGACTCAATTTAAGTACGATGTCTTCTTGTGCCATGGCTTTCGTTCTTGTTGGTTGGATTAATAATTTTCAATTTGCTCGCTTAGAAAGTAGGGTACGCTGTGCGTGCCATCATAGGCGTACCTTCAAGGGCTTATCTTGGTACGCACAGCGTACCCTACCTTGGAGTACGCACAGCGCACCCTACCTTGGAGTACGCACAGCGCACCCTACCTTGGGGCTTATTTGATATCGACCGCACTGCCTTTTATTTCCACCTTGCCGCCGGAGTCCATTTTGGCATCCCCGTCGCTGTTGATTTCCAGCTTGCCGGCTGCCTCCAGCTTGATGTCCTTGGCGCTTTTGATGGTGATGCCTTTCTCGTCCATGGTGATGACATTGCCGTGCTGGTCGGCCAGACGGATGGATTTCGCCGTGTCGTCCAACAGAATTTTATTCTTGTTGGCGGTCTCGATGTAGACGCTTGCCTTGCCGTCATCCTGGTCGTCAAAACCGATGATGGTCCCTTTTTTTGTGACCAAACCCTTGAGGGCGTTTTTTTCGGACAGCGTAGCGAACCCTTCAGGCGGCGGGTTGGCCGAACTGTGCAAGGCACCGACAATCACCGGCTGCCTCGGGTCTTCGTTGAAAAAGCCCAAGACGACTTCATCGCCCTTTTCGGGGCGGAAGAAAAAGCCCCTGCCCTTGCCCGCATCCGGCGAGGCCAGCCGCGCCCAAATCGCCGGCGGGGACTCGCCGCCCAAGCCGGGAAAGCGAACCTTGACGCGGAATTCCTTTTCCGGGTCTTCCTCGAATTGGTCAACCACGCCAACCTGCAATCCGCCCACCGGCGGCAGCAAGCCGGCGGCGGGTTTGGCGGCAAAGTCCGGGCGCGATGACATCCAGTCGGGGGCCAGGCCAAAACGAATATCGGTGACCCAACCCCGGTCGGTGACCCGATGCCGCCAGCCGGTGACCAGACTCTTGCCATTGAAATGTTTGCCCACGCCCTTGATTTCGATGGCATCCAATAGTTTGAGTCCGGTCAAGCCGCGCACTGAAATCCGTCCGCGAATCAAGCTTAAGCGACTGCGCAACAGGCTGGCATCGGCCCAAGACTGCAACTCCTCGGGATTGGACGGGGCCGGGTTGGTCAATGTGCGCCGGCCTGCGCCTAGGGTAGCGGCCAACTTTTTGCCGTCCAGGTCGCCCGGCGCAAGGCGGGCGGGTTCGGCTTTTTTGGCGGCGGACAGGGTTTGCCCCTTGACATCCCATGCCACGCTGGAAACCTCGCCATACTGGCCCTCGGCATTGGCCTCGAACGCAATGGCGTAAATTTCGTCGATGCCATACTCAAAAGACTTCTTCGCCGCGCCGCCGGCTTCGATCTTGTGCAGTGAAACCGTACCGTCCGCGACACAGACCAGCAAGCCGTTGACCTCGGCCCGCGACACGATGAAATCCCAGTCGGTGCAGCCGTATTGGACGATGGCTTCGTGAATGGCGGGGGTGTCGGCAAGGGCGCCGGCCTTCAAGCCTTGGGCTTGCAGCAGTTTTTTGATCAACTGGCTGTCGGACTGCTTGGCATGCACCGCGCTGTGCGGGATTTGCGTTAGCTTGACCGCCTCGTCTTTCAGTTCCACCGTCAACACCGATGTTAGGTTTTCCGCCTCCACGCCGTGGCTGACCACCAAACCCCTGAAGACCGTTTGCTCCGAAGACGGCTCGCCTTCGTGGCGCAGTTTTATTTCAATGGGTTTGCCGGGGTCGAAGAAACCGCTGTCACTGACAGCGAACTGCCGTGTTGCGGCACTGCCGTCAACTAGGGTCAATTGGGCATACGGGATGCGGTTGACCTCCCTGACGATGTCGATGGACAGCAGCCGGTAGCCGGGGTCCATGGTTTTGCCGGCGCTGCTGATGGTGGGGGTGACGACGCTCATAGCGGGGTCACGGGCTGGCCGCAGGTTCCAGCGGCGGGAAGACCAGCCGCTGCCCCGGTGTCAGGCATCGAATATCGTCCAGGCCGTTTTGCTCGGCCACCCACCAATAATACTGCGCGGAGCCGTAGATTTCCTTGGTCAACAGCGGCAAGGTGTCCCCCGCCTTGACGATGCGGCTATGGGTCATGTCGGGGGAGTTTAACCTTTTTTTCCGCATCTGCTTGATGACGTTGATGTCAGAAAGCAGCTTGATATTCAACTCGGCCCGCAGCGGCGTCCCGTCGCGGTCGAAATTGGTATATTTGATGTCCACACTACCTAGGCGGCAGGCAAATTGGAATTTTCCCCAGATGACTGTGAGGGAGTTGGGTTCATGGATGTCCCCATTGACGCGAAACGTCAACTTAAGGAAATCTTCAACTCTTGCGGATACTGACTTCGCGGGAAACTCCAATCGCGCAACACCCATTGAATTCAAAACACCCGCTTCATGCAAACCCGTCCCGTCCAAGATAAGTTTCAGATTCAAATCCGTAGGCTTACTTCTGGAATAATCCACTCGCTGATTGTTTGCACCCATTCCCTGGCCTTTGCCATACTGGATTTCATATTTCTGGGTGATCGACTCGGGATTGAACATCGCCTCGAACGTGCCAATAGGATGTCCGTTGCGTTTTCGGTCGGCAAAGGCCACTATTTTAAGTTTTTCCAACTTGAACGGGTTTTTTAGGGGCATGTCATCGTTCCCCGCTTTTCTTCAGTATTTTAATCACCTGCCTGACGCATTCTTCGATGATGGCCTCCGCATCGGCGACGCTGGCCTGGCGTTCACGCCCAAGTTCGGACTCTTGCCTGTCGCGAGGCTCGTCCACCACGGCCCGGATGATGAGTTCCCGAATTTCAACAGGCATGGGTTTTAAATCCTCATCGGCTGCATGCGTTGATACGCCAGTTCCATGGTTTCGACGACAACGGTGTTGCTGTCGGCATCGAGACTGGAGATGTTCCATTTGACCGGGTAGGCATTCACGAACAGCCAGGCGCTGATGGGGATGCCCGCCTCGTCAAACAAGGTGACCAAGACATTGGATGGGCTGAATTTGAACAAGGACATGGCTGCGTTGAATTCAACGACCAACGACGAACCGACTGCCAAACCCCGTTCCAAAACCAGATTTTCATATTGCACCCGTTCCGGCAATTTGCGCGAGTAGAGGTTCTGCCCGCCTTCGTTGAGTGTGCGCGTTGCCACGCTGGCACCTATTCCCGACACCTTGCTAAACCGGAAATCAAGAGGATTCGGCCCCGCACCGCCCGCGAAAAAAAACACGCCAAACCGAAACCCCAACGGTGGACCGGATCGCAATGACATCAGGTTATAGGGCATGGCTTGGAACCTCTTATCGGTTAATGAAATTCAACTTTCAACTTGGCGGCGACCAGTTCCAGGCTGGCAATGGCCACTTCATTGCTGGATGCCACAAATGCGGGCACATCAAGTTTCACCGGCATGGCGGCAAGCGCTGTCCAACTGATGACGGGGATGCCCTTTTCGTCGCATAAGTCAATCTTAACGTTCCGTTTTGCGCCGTTGGAAAAGGGGTCTTGGTAGCTTTTCTCAAGCCATTTTTGTAAATAGTCGCCCTTTTTTGTCAATCCTTTCTTCAAGCTCAGCCGGATGGGCTTGCCCTTGCCGGGAATGATCGCCGACCCAAACAAAAAACTGAATCCGTCCCGGTAGGTGACTGGCTCGTATTCAATGACCAAGCCCCCCACCTCGGAAAAACCGATGGTCATAGGCGTGTCCCCGTCCATGATGGTGACTTGGTAATTGTAGGCGGGTAGCGGGTAAGCCTTGGTTATTTTTTCTTTGCTGTCGGTCATCGGCTTGCAAACTCAAGTGTGGCCATGCCCAAAACAAGTGGCGAAATACCCGCCCCCAAAGTAGGGTACGCTGTGCGTACCGTTCATTCCGGCGAAGCCAAGCCAAGTAGGGTGTGCGTACCGTTCATTCCGGCGAAGGTACGCATAGCGTACCCTACATTCGGTGGCATGATGGCTAGGCCGCTTCGATCACCACGCCGTCGCCGGTCAGTTGCATGCTCTCGATGGCCGCATCGTTGGAACTGGCATTGAAACTGGGCGCGTCCAACTGGGTCGGGAAGGCGTTAATCACCTTCCAACTGATGACGGCCTCGCCCTTTTCGTCACACAGGCGCACAAAAATATCCTTTTTCTCGACTTGGTTGGTCTGTATGCCATTGATCCAATTGAACAGGTTGGCGACACTGGCCGCACGGACCACGCCTTTTTTCAACGTGATTTTGACCTCGCCCTGCTGCGCAGGCATGATCATCTTCCTCGGCCCGGCCTTGCCGCTTTCGGTCGGGCTTTCCTTGTAGGTGGTGGTGGCGTAGGAAATGTTCAAACCGGACACCTCCGAAAAGCCCACCGCCGTGCCATTAATTTCAACCTTGTAATTGTAGGCCGGTAGGGTATATGCGGTTTTGATCTCGTCTTTGGTAAGCGCCATGTCAGTTGCCTTTTAATAGTTGGGTTTTCGAGCGTATCGTTGCCGGCCAGCCTTAAGCTTCCTGCATCTTGTGGGAGAACCGCAAAATGATGAATTCTGCCGGCCGGACCGCCGCCACGCCAATTTCGACGATCATGCGCCCTTCCAGAATGTCTTGGGCCGTCATGGTCTTGCCTAGGCCCACATTGACAAAATAGGCTTGTTCCGGCTTTGATCCGGCCAATGCGCCCTGCTCCCAAAGCCCGTATAAATAGGCATCAATCATCGCTTTGACCTTCAGCCAGGTCGTCGCGTCATTGGGTTCGAACACCGCGAAGCTGGATGCCTTGCGGGTGGATTCCTCTATGGTGATGAACAGCCGACGCACAGGCACATAGCGCCATTCGTTGGAGTTGCCGTCCAAGGTGCGCGCCCCCCATACCAGCGTCCCCTTACCGATGAAGGCACGGATGGCGTTAATCGACTTGCCACTGGTCGAGTCGACATTGAGTGTGCCTTGCTGGTCGTCGGATATCTTGCTCACCGGCCCGACCACCGAGGCAACGCTGACATTGGCCGGCGCTTTCCAAACCCCCCGGTCACGATCCACTTGGACATAAATGCCGGCGAGGGCGGGGCTAGGCGGCAGCACCACCCGTTGCTTGCCCAATTCGGCCTTGACCCGGTTGAAAAGGCCGGTGTCGGTGGTTTTCAGCGTGGCTAGGGTTTGCAATTGCAAGGGGACGGGTTCGACTGCCAGTTGAGCTGACAGTGAGGCGGGGGGGAGGTCGATTTCAGTGGCTGTTAATTCCGAGTCTCCCGATCCACTTTTGGTAATCCTAAAGCCATTCTTTATTGAATCTGTTGCTACGCCCCACGCGGAAACTACAGCAGAGGCTTTCTTCGCACCCTCCGTAGTACCAAGGGTGATCGTCAGAATGCCGTTGTCGAAAGTTAAAGTAGTATCAGTCCCAGCTACAATTTTGACCTTGGCTGCCGCACCAGTCAAATTGATTATGCTTATTCCGTTCTCACCCCCCACGGGTGTACTTGGTGGAATATTAATCTCAGCGCCGCCATCGCCCTTGCGTGAAATGGCGAAATCGGCAGGCTTTGATTTTGGTGGTAATAACTCCCAAGCATTGAACACATCGCCCCAAACCTTCGCATTGGCGGCGAGGGTGATGGACAATTTTCCGGTTGGATCACTGGTGAACTCAGTGGAAGACTTGACCCCGCGAGTAATCTCAACTTGGGCTGGTTCTTTACCGGAATAGGTGACGGTGATGCCTTTTTCCCCGGAACTCCATTGCGATGGGAACGGGTTTACCGTTGCGCTGCCGCTACCATTTACCTCGATGGCAAATTTTGCAGGTAAAGATGTCAAGCTACCGACAACTTGACTCCCTGTTGGCAAAGTTTTTGGTAGTGTTATCTTCAAAGTTTTTGTTTCGCCTTCCAATTCAGAAGTACAGGTATTTCCGCTTCCAAGCAAGACTTTCACCTTGGCATCTTTATCAAGCAAATTGGTCACGGTTATGCCATTGGCACCCGAAGTCCATTGCGGCACGGGTGGAATGCCCAAAACCTGAATGCCCTTGTCATCGTATCGATAATTCAGCGTGGTTTGCAGATACGGATGATAGGCGGCGGCATAGCTGAGATATTGCATGCCGGTTCCCGATCTGAATGCGCCGATGTCACTCGCCTCGTCCTGCTGATCCGTAGGCACATCAAGTATCAAGAAGCGGTCACCCAATTTGTGGCACTGGGCCAGGGCTTGCTGGACCAAGTCGTAGTAATTCGTCTTGTCTAAATTGACGGCATCCAGCAATACGATCAAGGTCGGTTCGTCTTCCTTTTCCAGCAAGGCCAAGCCGGTCTCGAAAGCAGATTTATCGGGGGCAGCGTTATAATCGCCGATGGAAACGATATAGCAAGTGCCGCCGCCATTGCGGAAATACAGGCTCAATCCATAGTACATTAAGAATTTGTGCGTGGAGCTATCTTTGTTGGACTCAATTACGGCAATTTCATCATTGTTGATGGTCGCGGTAAACTGGCTAGGTTGTGCCTCACCAAACAAATTGACATAATCCAGCAGGGTGTCAATCCGGGCGACCTTGCCTCCGGGTTTGTAACCTTTTTCCGTGCAGCCGATAAAGGCCGGTATCGCCGTCGCCACTTGGGCCACGGAAGGGGCCAACGTGGAAATTTCTTCAACCCAAACGCCGGGTGTGTTGTAAGTAGGCATGATGTTAAACCTTGGTCAATAGATGGTGGTCAAATAGGTCACGACATGGTAAATAGCATCGGCACTCTTCTGGTTCGCAGCGGTGTTCAGTTGAAAATAATTGCGCCAAGATGGGTTGGGCAAGTTTCCAATGATAACGGTGGTCGTGCCGTTTTTTTCAAGCAAAAGCTGAATCGCTTGCAAACCCGATTCACGGCAGGGGGCTGGTTTTTGCGAAACGAACCGCAATACCGCCATGTCAGGGTATTGCATTTTGAGTTTTACGGAAATTGGGTCGGTTTCTTCCTTGTATTCCCAGATTATTCCACTGGATTCTTGCCCTGCCACCGAAAAGGTTACACCGGCCTTTAGGTCGGTTATCAGGTAATATATCCAATAGACCGGCTTGGCAGAAAATTCGATTTCAATGCGTTCCCCATCCACCCGATTAAAATCCCTGCTGATATCAAGTTTGGCAAAAAACGGGGCCGCTCTTACTTTTGGGTTAGCGATGACTACCTCCTTGGCATAAGTGATTCCCCAGCCGTTTTTTCCTCGCAATGGAGTGGAATCGGTGAATAGCAGAAATTCAGGGTTGTTCAGGCAAAGCCCGAAGGAAAGCGTGGTTTCCCCGTCAAAAGCGATTTTTGGCTTGCCGAATTTATCCGTTTCGACATAAATTTCTGCACCGTTTGCTTTGGGTTTCACCACACAACGGTGGTTTCTAAGCAGCCTAGCAGTATCGGCACTTGGGACTACGTCCAAATCGCGGCATAGCCCGTTGGCGTAATAGCTGTGTTTCAACTCAATCCAGAACAGCCGCGCATAGGATAGGGCTGTCGTGTTATCGTTCATGACAAACCTCGTCGGTCTAAGCTTGAAATCGCTTCGGCCGGAGGCAGTCCATCTTCGTCATGGAAGGCGATGATCCTGACTTTGTAGGTGATGGAAGGCCAATAACTGGTCCGCAGCAACCCCCATAATTCGTTTTGCTGCTGGGTGGTCAGCGTGACAAAATCGACGGCCAGCTCCACAATGCCCTCGCCCAATTCGGGGGCGTTTTGGCGATTGAATACCTTGTGGCTTTGGAAAAACCGGATGGCCTGCGACAGGTAGCGCAAGCCCCGGCCATAATCCTTGAACCTAGCCACGAACAACACATAGAGATTCAGGCAAATATCGGGCTGCACCTTTTGCACCGTGCCGTTGGGGAGAACCCGGACATAGGGGTCGCCTTGCCGCAATGAGTTTTCTTGCTCAATCCGGTAGAGCAAAACGGTGACGGCACCCGTCTTGAAGGAAATTGAGTCAGTTTTTTGGTCGCCATCCATAAACACAACTAAATCTTCCCCTGCGGCTTCGCCGCTACTTGCGGAGAATGAATTTAGATGGCTGTTCAATTGACTTTTTAGAAGTGCCAAGACATCGCCAATCATTTGGCGTAGTTCACTAAACTTCTCATCCGAAACCTTTGGCACTTAGCATAAATTAATTGCATGAAAAGAGCTTTTTTACATAGTCTTTGATTAAATAAACTTTGTCAAGGGTTTTTACCTGAATCCGTGCTGCATTTAATGTAACTTATTAATATAATAGATGCATTCCTTCATATTCCGTTCACCCAAGCCGCCATGCCCCGATTTGAACTGAGGCAATCTACGCGCCACATTACCTCTTATGCCGGCCTGATTTTGGTGGGCCAATGCCTTGAGGCGGCAAGGCTGGAACTGCTCGACAAGCAGTTCCCCGCACCGGAGGGGCAGATGCCCACGTCCGACATCGTCAAAAGCTATGTGGGGCTGCTGGCCTTGGGCAAGGGCGACTTCGATGCCATCGAGCCGTTTCGCAACGACCGGTTTTTCCGGGAGGCGCTGGGGATCGGCAAGGTGCCGTCGAGCGCCTGGATGCGCCAGCGGAAGGAAAAGCGGGACTTCCGCTTGGTCGTGCGCCTGATTGAGCGCACCATCGACCCCAAGGGCCAAGTCCTGCTGTTCCCCGAATACAGGCTCGAAGGCTGGTGGGCCAGCCTGGGCGCGAAGCCCGAAAAGGTCATCGAACTGTACCGCGAGCACGCCACGCACGAGCAGTTCCACAGCGAGATCAAGTCCGACCTCGACCTGGAGTGCCTGCCCTCCGGCCAAGTTCGACTGCAACGACCTCGTGCTGCACCTGGGGATGCTGGCCTACAACTGCCTGCGCCTCGTCGGCCAGATCGGCCTGGATCTGCTTGATTTCACCCTTCTCGAACCGTTCCTGTCGGATGGCGGGGTAAGCCGCCGCGAAGGCTGCGGCGAGCATGTCGAACTTTGACAGGCTCATGCCGACGAGGGCTTTGATGGCACGGTCATGCTTGCCGTCGTTCAGCTTTTCAAATTTATCGTAAATCATGGGCTGGCTATTTTTTATGGTGATTAAATACCTTATTGTAAGGCAGTATTATAAACATTGAAAGGTCTGGGAACAAATCTATTGTTTTGCCCGAAGCTCTAGATGTATATTTTCGAACACCGCATATCTGGTCGCAATTAGCAGACATAAGCACTGGCACTAACCAGCGTCGCCGCCGCCTTCAGCCATCGGCGTTCCTCGATTACAAAATGCCGGTTCCAGCAATGTCGATCCAAAAACAGTTACTTGAGGTTTTAAAGCGGGGCAATGAAATCAAAAGCAAACACACCGAAACCCGCCAAGCCTTAAAATCCCTGCTGCCATCCATGCTGGAACAGATATTCCGTAACCACAATTAGCCTATCCGAACAGTTCGCTGTGCGAACCTAGCCTTGCCAGTTTCAATAGGTCATCGCCCGATTTCCGGTAGACCAGCAACAAATCTGGTTTCAGGTGGCACTCGCGGTATCCGGCCCAATCGCCAGAAAGCGGGTGGTCACGATTGCCCTCCGGCAACGACTGATCAGATGCCAACAATCTGGCCGCCGCAAGAACCAACCCGTCCACCTCGCGGGCATGGCTCGGTGTCGCCTTGACCCGCTTGAAATCCCGTTTGAATGCGGACGAGCGTTCAATCGTCCGCATTCAGGTCGGCCATCAGATCTTCCACGGTGTCGAAACGCTTTCCTAAGCCCTCGTCAAGTTCCCTCATCGCCGCGACGGTTTCGGCGTTCGGCACCCGGATTTCAAACGGCAATGCCTTCTCCACAGCCACTCGAACCAGCATCATCCGCACCGCGTCGGACACCGAAAGCCCCATGGAAGCCAAAGCCTCTGCCGCTTGCGCCTTCACTTGCTCGTCAACCCTGATATGAACCATTGTTGTTGCCATCTGCCACCCCCTGTCAATACATGAGATACATTGTATATCACAATGAGCCGTTGGATAATGGCTGTTTTTTCCCAACCCCTCGAAAAGGTAAAATTAGCCTAATTCTCCCCTGGCTCCTTCCGCAAGACCTTGTTCCACAAGGCCGGATCACCGTAGCTGGCGGCCAAAGCATCAATGTCCACTTTCGGATATGACGTGCTGAATTCGATCTTCCCAATCAGATTGACATGCTGCCAAGCTACTGGCGAAACACCCTTGAGGACAGCTATCGCATCCTGGTCGCCAGCACGGGGTGGCGGCGGTGGCGCACGAAGAGCGCCATGTGTTTGACATACCGGCGATGCTCATTGAAGTGACGGCGCACCGGGCGGAGGTCAAAGTCTGCCCGGTGTGCGGGGCGGAAAACCGGGGGTGTTTTCCCGTCGGCGTGGCCGGCCCCGTGCAATACGGGAACGGGGTGAAGACGTGGGCGGCCTACTTCCAGAACCAGCATTTTGTGCCGGTGGCGCGCACGGCGCAGATTTTCGAGGATCTGCTGGGCCACCGCATTGCGGAGGGGACGCTGATCCAGGCGGGGCGGGAATTGTCGGTGTGCGTGGAACCCGCCACGGCGGCGGTGAAGGAGCAGTTGCGCCACGCGGAGGTCCTGCATCACTGCCATTAAGTTAAGCCGTCATACCGGCATGGACCGCCGGTATCCAGATTGCAGGGACGCCCCCAAACCCGCGCCATCCCTGGAGCCTGGGTTCCGGCGGTCCATGCCGGAACGACGAGTTTTTTCTTAACTTAATGGCAGTGAGGCCCTGCATGCGGACGAGTCGGGGTTGCGGGCCAAGGGGAAGCTGCACTGGCTGCATGTGGCTTCCACTGACAGGCTGACGGACTACACCGTCCATGCCCGGCGCGGCAAGGTGGCGATGGACGAGGCGGGCGTGCTTCCGGGTTTCAGGGGGCGGGTGATCCATGACCATTGGAAGACCTACTTTGGCTATGGGGACTGCGCCCATGGCCTGTGCAACGCGCACCACCTGCGGGAATTGCAGTGGGTCGAAAAGGAGCATGGCCAGCGTTGGGCGGCGGCGATGGCCGGCCTCCTGGTGGAAACCAAGGAGGCCGTGGAGGCGGCCCGAGGGGACGGTGCGGCGGCGTTGCCCGCCGAATCGTTGGCGGAGTTTGAACGGCGCTATGACGGGGTCAAACAGAAGGTCTCGGGGGGGTTCAGGACGCTGGAGGGCGCGAAGGACTTTGCGCGCATCCGGGGATACATCTCCACGGCCCGCAAGAATGCAGTGAATGTGTCCGGCGCCATCCGGGACGCATTCTACGGCAAACCCTTCATCCCGTCCTGCGCCCCTCAATAAAAAGCCGCATTCGCCATGATCGGTGGGCGCGGCTTTTGAATACCTGAGTAGTTACAAAAAGCCAAGGCAATAGCCCGTATTGGGCTTCGTGCCGTTTTTTCCTTCCTGCCCGCGAGCGCGAGGTCAGAAAGCGCGGTCTTGAGGCAATGGAGGCCGTGCGCGCCGCCTTTGGCGACAAGCTCCGCTGGATTGCCTTGGAAGGTGGCAAGACAAAAGCTTACCGTTCTGACCCGCTGGCCATTGAGTCTTTGCTGGATCGCTACAAGGGAGCTACGGGAGTTTATGTGGGTAGTTCCGACCCGGATGATGCTCACGGTTTGCAGGAATTCC
>Ga0265593_1000332_pt1 | contig 28429 bp, 33 predicted proteins | sample saktaG_8_FD_190136 | JGI IMG/M metagenome (GOLD analysis project Ga0265593, IMG submission 190136) | Saline water microbial communities from Sakinaw Lake, British Columbia, Canada - sak_2011_5_24_36m | ecosystem: Environmental > Aquatic > Non-marine Saline and Alkaline > Saline ...
ATCCACACGTAAGTTCTTGAAAATATAGACGGTGATTAATACTCTCTGTGAGTTTTTCCTCTATCAAAAACGTCTCATAAGCGATTTTTGCTTTATCGATCATATGGTTTTTAAGAGGTATATCCACTTCAGAACCAATTGTTATTTTTCCAGCCTTTGCGTCGATTGCAAAAAGCTCGAAACATTTGTGCATGATGGTTCCTTTCTCGCTTGCGTCCAATCCGTCTTCAGGCGTTCCAGGGGCACTAATTTTTAATACTCGATCAAAGAAGTAACGTCTAGGACACATCGCATACGATCCCAACTGTGATGCGCTTAGTGTTTTAACTTCATATCCTCCCGCATCATAGCCATCATAGGGGCTTTTAGAGAGTGCTCTCGTTAAAAGATACGAATCAAGTTGCGGGTCATCAAGTCGTTTTCCAACGCGCGGAAGCTCAAACGGGGCCAATACGCTGCTAATATCAAACGGTGTACATTTTTCAGTGATCAGATGGGATCTTGCAAGTTTGGTTTTTCCTTTGTAAGTAGCTGTAACGATGTAAATGTTTTCAGCAATTGCCTTCATTTGTGTGTAATGGTTGAGACTTGAAAGATAAAGACTATTGGTATGTAAAAGAGCCTCTCGCTGTTGCGTGGAAGCCAAGAAGCCTTCTTTACTGACTGGAGGGAAATGTCCCATATCCGTACCCAAAAAAATGAGGTGCTTGATTTTATCAATAGAGAGAAGCTGATTGGGTTCAGTAAGAAGAAGCCCTAGCTTTGTGCGAGATTTAATCCGTGACTGCTCAACTGCCTTTTCGTAGGCTGCTGTAGTGTTGTATGCAATCCCCATCGATGCCAAACGATCGGAAGTTTTTTCTACGTCGATTTTGATTTGGCTTTGTCGATTGCGAGCAAGTATAAAAAGTTCGCTCTCATTATGAAAGTCTGATTTTTTTAGCTGCGGAAGTAAACTACTCAATGGTGTACCTATAGAAGTGTAGCCCTGCAATCCATATGCCTCGTATAAACTCTCAAATACAGGAGCATATTCATCTATATTAGGAGACACAATCAAAATATCATCACTGCATTCACCTGAATCAAGTAATGAGCGAGCGATTTTAAGGGCAGATGCCACTTCATCGAACAATCCAAACGGAGCAGGTGTTGGTTCATAAAAATTTGGCTGGTTATTTTCTTCGATATCTTTGCTCATAGAAGTGCCGCATGAACGTAAAAGTTCTAAGAGTTCATATTGCGTTTTTGACGATTCGAAATGGACATTGTTTTGGGTGAAATCATCCACGATAATCTCTCCAAATACGCTGAGCATCGATGTGTCTTTCGTGATTGCATCTAAGACAAACCGCTCTATATCAGCACGGTCACCTATGCCGTGCTTCTTCAAAAATACATTATAATCAGTATAAAGTTCAGACAATTCAGATTGTTTAGCAGGCACAAATCCAAAAGATGCAGGAGTTAAATTGTTACGTTTGAGATCGATGATAAAGGTTGCAATTTGCTCCATTGCTTCACCATCAGCTGTTATGTAATCAAAATGCTCTCTATTTTGAGCCATAAAGAAGCTTGCCATGATGCGTAGTGCTTCATCAGTACTAATAATACGCATCACACCATAGCGATCATAGTAGGCCTGCATAAAGTTATCAAGCGTCAGAGAGCGAGCTAATGGGTTACCGCTGAGTCGTTCGATCTGCTTGGCTCTGTGAATGGATGGAGCTATAATGGTTTGTATCATACGTTCTCTCTCTTTGAAGGTGCTTTTTTCATCTTTAATTTCTAAATAATAGTATATTTTAAACAGTGTACTACGGAATATTCAAATATTGAAACTATTTTCTTCATTTATACTATAGAGTTTGAATATGTTGGCTTTCATTATGATCTTCGTCATAACTATGCGAAAGTGATTCAAGAGGTCCTGGATGTAATCGCGCTTATCCCCGCTAACCCTTCCATGGGCAGCCTGATCGTTCCCGATGGTCCCTGATGTTCTCTGGGATTAATCCGAATCAGTGATGTATGAAACTGTTTCGCCGCATCTTCGGACATACGTCGTATTGAGGGGAGAGCCGTTCCAGCTCCAATCTCGATAACAGCAACTTTTTTCTTTTCATTCGCTAACTTTGTTTTCCAACGACCGAATCGTTTCATTTGCTGGTCGCTTCGATCACCCAACCAATCCCAATCACTGAACATCAAAATATTAGGTCGAGACATCTTTCCACACATAGAGCATGTTGGTAATGACGATGTTGCCCTAAAAGCATCCATATCAACCTGTAGCTCAACACCCCGTGCCTCCCATATCTGCTCACAGTTTCTATCGGTACATTGCATATGATGGATGCTACCATGAATCTCACAAATCTTACTCTCTTCAAACCCTGCTTTTTGAAATTGCCCGTCTACATTTGAGGTCACCACAAAATAATCATCTCCCTTGGATCGGCACAATTCACGAAGCAGTGCAAATCCTTCATGCGGTATCGTTTCACGATAGAGATTTAATCTATGCCCATAGAACCCCCATGCCAAAGAAGGATCATGCTCAAACCAATAAGGATTAGCCAATTCTTCAAACGACAAACCACGCTCTTTCGCTACAGGATAAGCATTCCAAAATCCTTCATTACCCCTAAAATCTGGTAAACCGCTATCAACACCCATCCCAGCACCCGCAGTGATAAGAATTGCATCACACTCTTGAATGATTTGCTTTGCTTGATCCTTTATCTCTTTTGATATTTGGCATACCATCAATCTATTACCCAGCCATTTTGAATAAGTGCTTCTATAGAATCAAATTTATGTTTTGTATTTGTATTGTGTTCAGTGATAACGTATTCACCTTTTATCAACGCACATGCACCAAAACGTAAATCACCAAAGTGCTTCATGAGTGCCATAGGCATTGTTTCAAAATGTTCTCGTGTTTGTTTTTGTAATTCATCTGACCACATCGTTAGCCTTTAATCATGAAGTTTTTTTCGTTTTTCATACGATGCTAACGCTTGCTCATACGGAGTAATCCAAATAATCGCATCCAAATCAAATGGCTGTCCCGCTTCATCTTCATAACGGTTATTGATAACATGATAATCAGGGCTGTCAATATCCACATCTATCGCAATTGTGCCTAAATAGGGACACTCCATATATCCGACAGGAAGATTGTCATAAACATCATTTAGTTCAATATGAGGTAAATTTTCCGCCATAAATTGTAAAAACTCTTCTCGCTTTTCCCAGTTGATATACTGCTCTTCAAACCATCGGATTCTTTTATTTTCCATTGGTAGATCAAGAGCAATTTTTGCATGTGTCGAATTAAATTCGATAAAACATGTATCTTTTTTACGAATCTTTACGATGTAATCTGTAATTGAATTAATTATTCTTCCCATCTCGCATCCTTTAATTTGTATAGAGTATTATAGGATTTAAAATGGACATTATTTGTCTTTATTCAAAAAATTTTAGATTAAATCTCAATCATATTCTCTCTAATTTTTCAAGAGATTTTTATACAACATAATTAAAATTAATTGGTCAAGTTCGCGATTAATTGATCATTTTTTTCATAATATTTATACTTGCCATTAGATTCTTTTTTATATTGCCAAACATCATCGTAATTACCATAAATAATTTTTACTTTATCACAATCTAAAGATATGTATTTAGTTGATTCTATTGAACTTTGATCTTTATAAACAATGTTTGGTAGCTTCTTTATTTCTAAAAATAAAGAGTAAGTGTAATATTCAGCGTGTAATCCACTTGTTCTTTCTTTGGTTAAAAGCAATATATCATGTTCTGATGCCATCCTAATTTGACACTGTTGACAATATTTTAAAATCTCAGGATTTTTGATAAAGCCGTATCTCCAGTTGTTTGTCTCCTTGAAATCTTCAATTATTTTCTTTAAATTACTATCATCGTCTAATAAATCTTTCAAAAAACCTCTTTTGTTTTTATCATGAAAAACTTGCTTCCAGTTATCATCTTTTGCTCTTTGACTTGTTTCAAAAGAACAAAAAGTTCTATTTTTCCACTCACTTATCTCGCCAACTAAATAATCGCCTTTTGATAATAATGCTCTTTGAAGGAAGAAGTTTTCTTTATCTTCAACAAATATTTCACTGAACTTCTTAAAATACTGTTGAAACTTCTCTATATCATTATTTGAAATTTCAATCAAAAATCCAATATGACCATTCAAATATTCATGAGATTCAGCATTTGTAATAGCATTTTTCCACTTACTATCATGATCTTTGATAACAAATTTAGCTTTTAATTGCTCTTCTTTTTGTTGAAACTCTAAACTTCTGTGACCCATATTTTGTTTATCGCTAGATAAAAATTCATCACTAGCTAGATATTCATACAATTTATCAATTTTTTCACTCATTGTAGATATTAATTTTAAAGTATCTTGAAATTTTTTGAGACTGTCAATATTAAAATTATCTATAATATTTTTTGTAACTCTTTCCCAATCTTTATATTTATCACTTTCAAAATCAATATCTTTATTTTTTAAAAGATACATTGCAAGAGAATGAAATTTTGCTCTATCCCAATTTGAAATATCTTTTTTCTCTATGAAAACTTCGAAATAAGGAATTTTTATGCTTTGCTTGTTTATGTTGCTTAATTTATTAAGAGTATTTATTAGGCTACTTAAATTTTCATTGGTATCTTCAGCATTTAAAATTATTTGGTATACATCCATAATGTCAATATCTTTTAAATCTTTTTTTACAAGCAATATATCTGAGTTAATTCCAAGATTGATAGTAAAATTTGTGAAAAAATTCAAAAACTTATCATCAATATAGTAATATCCATCTTCTTTTTCGTCACCTTTGAAACTCCAAAATAAATCTGTCCATTCGTTATCTAATTTTATAGCTGTTTCAGGATTTAATAATTCTACAAAATTTGATTTAAAATTCTCAAAAGGCGTTAGAGGTTTACCTCTAGCATTAATTTTAATATAAAGTTCATCACTAAGATTAAAATCATTTAATGGCAAAAAATCAAAAGTAATGGGTGGTTTATCGTCACAAATTAGTTTATTAAATAAATCATCACTATTTTTAAATTTTTCATGAATTGCGTCAAGCATATTTAACATTGATTTGATTGTAGGATCTTTTTTCCATGATTTAAAAAACCAATTTTTATCTTCTATTAATCTTGATAATTTTCTATCTTTTTCACCAATAAAACTATCAATATCCAATAAATCTATCTTATTTGTAGTTAGAGCTTTACAAAATTCTCTTGAACTAACTCTTGTTTCATACGTAAATTTTTGTAATTTACTGCTATTATTGCTTTCGTCTAATTTTTTTTCTTTTGTTGCCAAATACCAATGAAGTAAAAAAAGTGTAGTTAGTCTTTGCTGTCCATCAAGAGGAATGAGTTTTTTATCAATTATTCTTCCATATACAAAATCAAGATTTACTGTTGCATGAGCCTTTTCAATCTTATTGTATAAAACATCTAAAAATTTATCTCTAATTTTATTTTCTTCTTCTCTACCTTGAGCATAATCTCTTTGAATTATTGGTATTTCTATTGAATTTTCATCAAGCAATTTCCAAAAAGTATATTTATTTCCCATCTTTAGCTCCATATTAAATTAACTTTTCTAACGATTCAATGATTGCTTTTTTATAGCTTTTTGCATCTTCTTTTGTCCATTTTTGTAAATTGGTAGTATTTTCTGAATAGTATTTTAAAAACAAATTTTTAGTACAAATTGGGATAAAAGTTCCATTCATGTCATTTTCAATTATTGTTTTTCTTTTTATTGGGAAAAAAGCATTGCCATAACCCCTGTTCGTACCTGAATCCAAAAGAGTTAAATTTCCAACATCATGTTTTTCAAAATCGTTTTCTCCCTCAATATTTTTTTGCAGATCATCAAAGAATTGTTTAAAATCATTTTCTTCCATTTTTAAAATTTCTTCTTCTGTTTTTTGGATTTCACTTATATTTAAAATATCTCGTATCCAAGCTTCTTTTTCCCTCTTTTCTGGATATTTATCGGTCTGAGAACGAATATGCTCTATATCCCAACTTTGTTTTTTAAACCTATCAAATTGGAATCTTAGATTTGACTTGTTATTTTCTATAATCGTTGATATATTAAACCATAGTAGAACTTTTCGAATATTATTATCATCACCATATTTTAGAGATTCAATGTCAATATCTTCAAATATTTTCATAATGAGTTCATCTAAAAATCTAATAAATAATGTTTTTGTACTTGTTTTGTTATATGCTTTTATTAAATCTAATATTGATAATGCTTTTTTATCAACTTTGCCATAAATTATTAAAAATCCAATTTTATGAAAAAACTCTCTATCTTCATACCATTCATTTAATATTCTAAAATAGTTTTTAACCTCACTCCAAAGTTTCTGATCTATTGTTTCTATGCTTTTTTCCTCTGCTATTCTTGAGTCATTATGTAAATAATGATTTATAATATGAAACTCATAGTATTTATCAATTGATTTATTGAGAGTAGAAGCAAAATCTTGTTTATCTTTTAAATATTGATTTGCTATCAATTCAAAAATAAACTCTATCTTTGTGGCTTTTTCATTTTTATCTTTATTAATAAAATACCAAAAATCATCATTTTGCAAAGAATACTCTATAAAATCCCATTCTGAAGCCAATTCAAACTGTTTGTTTTCATTCTCATTGCCACAACCTTGAATCAACAGTGCTTTTATCAACTCTGCATTAGTAAGCGGGATTTTTCCCATATTAATTCTTGTAAAAATTTCTATATCATCTTGCTCCGTTGTGTCGTCGATTTCATACCAAATGACTCTGACATTTTTAGCTTTATCAATATTATTATCAATATTAGGCTTTTGTAGCAATCTTGTAAGAAATAAACTTATATTTGAAAAGTCTTTATCTTTAAACCACTCTTTAATTGTTATGAATGTTTTGCTCATATGAAAAAAATCTATATTTGTTTCATCTAGTGTATCACTTATCTTTTCTAAAAATTCTTGACTTTTCTCTCTGGTTTTATACCCTATTTTATACGGCTTTGTTTTTGTATGATGTTCAAAGTACTTTAGTAATATATAAATAGTTGTTAATCTCTGTTGCCCATCTATAATATCCCAATCAAAGCCTTCTTCGTCAGATTGTTTAATTACTATTGGTTGCAAACAATAAAAACCAGTATTTTTATTTGATTCTACATCTTGAGCAAACTCCCAAATATCTTCCAGCAATTCTTCTACTTGCTGCTTTGTCCATCTGTAACCTCTTTGATATGATGGAATGAAAAAACTTTCAGGTTTTTCTTCTTTGTTATGTAACAATTCGTAAATCGATTTTAATCTTAATTTTTCACTCATTTATGCTCCTATCTATGATTCTTTTGATTCCATACGCTTCAATGCTCTCATGTATCACCTTAGCACTAGGCACCACCGATGATGATAAATTTAAATGTACATCCTGATCATCAAAAAAGATATCCGCACCAAAAGCTTCCAACACCTCATGCTTGTCAGATCCACCTAAGAAGAAAGCCTCATCCACCCTAACACCCCATGCGTTTAGTGTTTTTATGACACGCTCATGTGTCGGAGCGCTTCTGGCTGTAACCAGAGCTGTACGTATCGGAGACTCTTTATCTTTGAACTTTTTTTGTATTGTAGATATGGTCAGAAGAAACTTTGCAAACGGTCCTTTTTCCATCGGGTTATCTTTATTACTTTTTTCATGTTCTATAAAAGCCTCTAGACCATGTTCTTTGTAGACCAATTCTGAAGCTTCTGAAAATAAAACAGCATCTCCATCAAAGGCAACTCTGACTTGATCACCAAGACAGTTATGAACACCCTCATGCGATTGTAGTATCTTAGCAGCTGCGACTCCGCCTTTGATCGCATTGATGACATCTGCATCATTTGCGGAAAGAAAAAGATCTACTTTGAATGCTTTTAGGTAAGTAGACAAGTCATTTCCGCTTGTCCAGCCTGATCTGATGATGTCTAGTTTGCATTCATTGATAGCATTGGTTATTCTCAAGCTAAGGGCAGCATTGTTTTTTGATAGGATAATTACTTCTACTTGCTTATCTTCGCTACTGAAATAGGAGTTGATCTTCAATAGATTTTCAATCAGTCTATATCCAGTCCCTTTTTTAAGTGGCTTATTTTCATTGTCAAGCTGGTACTTATAATAATCATCAAGACCCTTTTCTTCAAAGATCTTATTTTCTTCTTCAAGATCAAACAGTGCTCTTGATGATACTGCTACTACCAGTTTATTTGATAAATCATATGCCACTAATCCTGTCCTTCTATTTACGCGTTTAAAACGTTATTAATCTCTTCACGTGTCTCTGAATCAAGACGTTCGGCATTGTTAAGCAGCCATGTTAAATACTCTGGATCGGTTTGAGCTACTTCTGCTGGTGTTTTACCTTTGTATTTACCAAAACCTATAGTTATGACAACATTGGCTCTTGTGGCATTGAGATGATGCGTGAGTGTTGCTCTTAGATCACCATCAAGATCAAAGTTGTCGAGCATATAACGTAGGTCATTTCGAGAATTAAGGGCAACTTCTTCAAAGCGTTTCCCTTTGTTCTTACCAAAAGGGACATATTCAAGAATAATCGGAGTAGAGCACAGCTCGACCATTGAATCAATCGTATGCTCTTCGTTTAGCTTTTCGAATAGATGTTTCAGTACGATAACATCACCAAGAGCATCATGGGCTTTGATCTCGATTCCTAGTTCATCGATAAGGGCTTGTTCTTTATGATACAAGCCCCATTGATAGCGTTTAAACTGTAAACCATGCGGAGTATCGAGGGGATAGCTTGCTCGTAATATTCTGAAAGTGTCGACAAGTCTCATTTTTGATTCAAACCCTTCTTTGATGAGCATGCCCAAATCGAATTCAGCGTTTTGGATAACCATTAGGTTATCTGGGGTATTGAGTTCAACTAAACGTGCAAATGCTTTGGTATCAACACAAGCGGGTGTTCCTATAAGCATTTCAGGAGTGATATGGTGAATAGCCATTGATTCAAAGCCGATTGCAAGCGGTGGGGTACAAAGGGCATTATTAATCTCTTCAACCTGCCCTTCTTCATTTAAAACGATATAAGCCAGCTGACAGATACGGTCAAGTTCTGCAACGCCTGTGGTTTCGGTGTCCAATACGATAATTTTCATAATGTCTCTTTTTGTGTTGATTTTAATACAATTTCACTTAAACAGTATGCCCAAATGATCCTACAGCAACAATCGCTAAACCCGATAAATCATTATGTGTCGAGTGAGACAAAACGCTCAATCCGCGCAGACGTCTCATCGATTCAAAATCATTGATTAATACCGCCCACGCTTTTGCAGTCCAACCATCTTGGTCCATGACATTTGGATCAATGCCTTTGTTTAGCAAATAGGTGATTGCAGCATAGTTTCGTGAGGCCACTGCTTGCATTAGACCCGTTAAACCAAGGGTATTTTTTGATTTAAGTATATGTGGGAACAACGTGACAATTTGCTTGAGTTTTTTATGATCATGCGTTTTGATAGCGTCAAAATATCGGCTATATACGTATCTACGCATAAGCTTTATCTTGATTATTTGAAATTGATACAATAATTTAATGTTCGTCATTAACATACCTTCTGTAATATTTGAATAAAATAGTAAGCTTATTTATGGACATATTTTGTCTATTATCCGTTAATTAAATACCTAGAAAGCATTTCCGTAAATTTTTCTTGTATTCGTTGTGGTTCAATAACGCGAATGGTGGGCATCCAGTATTTGAGTATCGGATAAATTTCTTCATCACTGGTCACTTTTAGCACCAACTCTGCACTTCCGTCTGGCTGTTTGTACAGCTTCTGATTTTTAGCAACGGGTTTTCGCTCAAAATAGATTGCAACTTCTTTATCCACCCATAATCTCACTTCGTAAGGCTCTTCACTGGTAGAAAACCACACATTAATAGAGTTTTCCAAACGATCAATAATATTGGCGTTATGCTTGAACAAGGTATCAGTAATATCGCAGTTGTGGACGGACTTGATGTAAAACTTTTTGCTGTACTTACCATGCTGTGCGAGAAGATACCAAAACCCTTCATACACGATCACTTTAATCGGTTGTACATTAGTATACTCTTTGGGTGCTTTGTCACCGTAAGGGGTATAGGTGATCGTCACTTCACGTTTTTGCTCGATTGCTTTTTCCAAACGCATCACGATATCAAATTTACTGCCGATATCTTCGACATCGAGTCGGGTATAAAACGGGGATTTAATTTGACGCTGTAAACGCTCTAGCAGTGGATGAGCTTTTTTATAAAAATCCACCCCCATATCTTTGACCATACTCTCTAGCATTTCCAGAACCATATCCCCATCGTTTTGAGCACGACGGCTCAGGGGTTTACGGTAGCGTTTTTTGTCCTCTCCACGTTCTACTCTTCCGGGATACATCTGTTTGAGTTTATCAAAATCACGCTGGATAGTTTTGGGATCAACATTCCATTCTCGTGCCAACTCACCGATGGATAGTTCCTCACCGTTTTCGAGACGTTCTAGTATCTCGGCGTGACGTTTGTGCTGGAGGGGATTACCGCGTGATCCGTGATCGGCTAAGATTGCCATGATACCTCTTCAAATAATTATGGGTTTATTATAGCGTTTTGAAGGACAAATTGTGTCTATATTTTTAAACTATTGTATACTTATTCTAACTTACTCTTTTAGGATTCCATATACGTTTTAATCATTCTTCCCATTTTAGGATGCTTAAGTTTTTTGATTGCACTTGACTCAATCTGGCGAACACGTTCTCTCGTTACTTGCAATACATCACCTATTTCCCCTAATGTAAAGTCACAACCATAGAGTGCCAATTTATCAAGTGCTATCAAAATACAAGATACATTACCAGCACAATTCAGCAGCTCTTGCATCACAAAATCTTTACCGTATTTTTCAGAATGTGTTGACATTTTACTTCTCCTCAATCATTGTTAATAACGCAGCGATCTCTTGTAATTTTTCTCTATTTTTAGAAGAAGAAAGCTTACGTAACGCCATCAATAAAACTTGGCGGCAGGTCTCTTTTGGAATATTAAGCGCTTGTGAAATCTCTTCGAGGGTAAATTCAACATCATATATAGCCGATACCATGGAAACTCCTTGATTAAAAGTGGATGGATTGTACAAAAACTGAGAATCTGTGCCCTGAGACGAACCTTAACTACTTTTTCAGTGCAATAATTTGTTCTATGTATTGCGACCACATCTCACGTAATGAACTGTCCAGATTGCAAAGCCATCGTGCAACATCATTCCACTTCTCAGCTTGAGCGTACTCAATAATCCAATCAATATCAGACATAACTTCGTCGCTGTCAAGATACTTAGAAGAGGATTTTTGTAATTTTTGTATTTCATCAATAAAATCATCGAGTCGAGCACGAATTTCTTCGGATTGGCTTTTATTGAGCTCAACTCGAATCGACTGTGCTTCAGTGTAAAGTTCTTTAACTTTCTCATAATTGAGCCGTTTAGACTTGAATATTGTCTCACCTGAGGCTTCATAAATAATATCAATTTGTTGGGAAGGTGTATCGTCTGTCATTTTATTTCTCCTAAGTAATTTAAGAAGAAACAGTATGACGACTTACATGGACATAATTTGTCTAATTTATATCGTCTTATAATTATATGCAAGATAGTTCAAAAGATAACTCTATATATCAGGATTGCTTCCTAACCTCTGCTTGCGTATAGGTTCATGTTTTAGAATATTTTCATGCCCGAAATGGGTATCGGCAATGATGAAAGTCTCTTTAGTAATAATCATGATACTTTTCCTCCTTTAAGCGACTCAAGATACTTGATGTACTCTTTTGAAAAATGATAGTTTTTTGCCCACTTGATAATATTGGTAAAATAATCCTCGATAGGCTTTCCCTCTTTTGAGTCGCTGGCGACATAAACAAGACAATCATATACCTTGGTGTTATCAGCGATTTCGCCTACAGCAACAGTATGCTTAGTGTACCATCCACCTTTTACCCCTTCAAAGTGATCTAGAAATACTTCGTCTTCTTCAGTAATAGTCCAGATAATACCAAATACACTAGAATCTTCATCGGGGACGATTGAAGCTACGCCTCGTGTATTGATGATAAAACGATACTCTTTAAGCTCGCCTACTTCGATGAATTTAGCATGGGGACAGCGGTCAAACATTGTGTCTAAATCCGTATTCGCACCATATGCAAAATAATGCTTCATTGGTTGTCCTTTGATTAATGGCAATATGTTAAATTTGCATATTGCTTACACCTGTTTCTAAGAAGGAAATAGTTCACTGAGGAAGACTTATACCAAGAAGTCCTCTAGCGCGTTCTTCCCATTTTTCCCACTTCCTCAAATAAAGAGTCTTCATCTTTAGCGACTGCTGCAGTTCTTTTTTTAAACGCTTTACTTGACGTTGAAGTTTTTTAACTCTTTTATTATTTTTCATTGTCAATCTTTTTTTCTTCGTTATCGTCGTTAAGTTTTAAAAAGTTGACGTATTCATTTTCAACCTCAATGGCTACGTACTTGCCATTAAAAAGCGCTTCGAGATGTTCTCTGCTAAGACCAATGGTGCCTCCGCCCCATTTCATACCATATGGCGTTTCTCCATCACCATCACAATTAAATGGCTCATCAACTACCATTGGCCCTTTGCCCGATTGCGGCCCATCAAACTTATCTTTAAACATTTGCCATTTACTTTTGCCTAATACTTCTACTGTTTCATTTTTATTGCTAACTTCCTTCATCTTTCGGCCTCTTTCCAAATCTCAATTATTTTCTCCACTGCCACGCCTTTCCTTGCCTCACCTCGATAGCCAAGCTGATTGGCAATCACACGAACTCCATGTAGATCAAACTCATTATTTGTGTGAGAGTGCCCATATATCCAAGTATGGGCCGTTGTCTCTTTGAGATATTTTTCACCCTCTCTTCGGTGACTCCAAACGACGGAAGGTGGGAATCAAAATGTAAATCCGACAAAATGGACACAACTAGCGGTTTCATATTTTTCCTTTCCTAAATTTCGATTGTTTTAATTTTTGTATAGGCTCTTTTGTTTTGGTCGGGATAACCCAAAGTGTTTGTTATCAGCTCAAATGATTTTTTCTTTTCACGCTCGATCGTATGCTGAGCCAGAAAATGGCTGTGCCCAAATATCCAATGGCTTCCGTTAAATCGATCTGTATACTCTTTTCCATTAAAGCTGTAAAAGCCGCAGCTTGGATCATCTTTCCAGTCTGGATGCTGATATTCTTTTTGTATTGACGGATTTACGTGCGTAATCATAATGTCGCATTTCTCAACAATGGAATCAATTTTTAAGAGTTCACCTTTTAGCAGCCCATCAAATCTACCCATAGGCTTAATGTCATCATCGGGCATACAGCTTTGCCACAGTTCTTGCAAATCACTGTATTCACGATAGCGAAACATACGATGTTTTCCAAGTCCTATTTTGTAATGACTCGCGTATTGCCCGTCATACCATCCCATCGCCCCGCCGATTTTTATCCCATTGATTTCAACCACATCTCCATCGAGCAAATGGATACCTGCCTCACGATAGAGTGCTTTAGCATCCTCAATTTTTTGTGTATACGTATCCCAGTGACGCTGCTCAATAAGTTCATGATTATCATCATAGAGATAAATAACACGATTATTGAGGCAATGTAAATCATGATTACCAAATACACAAACAATCTCTTTGTAAAAAAGTCGTTTGAGCGATGAAAGCACATTGACGTTTTGTTGATTGATCTCGCCAATATCCCCAGCTACAATCAGTACATCCCCTTGTGGCTCTAGTTGCCTCCAAGCTTTTTCAATTAGCTTATCGTCGGGCTTGGTGTGCTTGAAAAAAGCATTAACATGTAAGTCGCTCATAATGTCGATTTTCATAGCAATTTCCCACCTACTAATCTGTCGCCAACAGTAGCCGGTCCAAGTACAATTCTTGCTATGTATCCATCACTGCTTACGGCTCGCCCCAGAGAGACATAATCGATCGCTTCTTGCTTAGTCATAGGATATGGCATTTCCGTTACACTTATCAAACCCTCCAAGAATCCAGACGCGTTAACCTGACACCAATAATGCAGTCGCTTAACAGCATTTCTGGCTTTGACCTCGTCCACAATTTCTTGTGGAGCCAGTACAATTTTCGATGTATCAACTTTCCCTTTGATGATCTCAAATATATACGTGCTGTTTAAAGTTTCAATCGTTAATATTTCATCTTTTAATTCCCATCCGGCGATCAGGCTCGTTCGAAACAAATCGTCCCTCCCGAAATTACCATACCAGTGCGCATTGTCACTTACATCTAAGTGTCCTCCACGATTACAGTGTCCATCAAAAATCCCCGCATTGGTACTGTAAATAAGAGCCGTAATGTTTCTTTTATCATCAATCTTCTCACCAATAAAAGAATTGCCCCAAGAATACGAGTGCAATTTAGTCGTTTGTAGAAAAAAGAATTTGATGGTTTTTTCCAAAGATCCAATAATCGCTTTTACTTCTGATATCATCGGGTCAGTTAGTATAATAGTGCCATCGTAATCCTGCTCACGAAAAAATCCATCTGCAAATACTCTCCAACTTTCGGGTCTTACGCTTCCGTTTTCGAATGGCTTGTATCCAAAATTGTACGTTGCAATAACGTGTGGAGGCTCATCCGGGATAGAATTGTCAATCAGGATGGTCTGGTTAATGTTTTCGCTTCTTATTATCGTGTGAAGCTTTTGAAGGGAATTTGCCTTTCTGTTTATCAGTTTGTGCATCGGAACGTCGTGGCCGCCGTCATTAAGCCGTCTCATCAAATATTCGGCATTGGTTATATCTTTCTCAACCCCAATGTAAATGATGCGAACAAAGTAGCCTTTTGCTTTGAGGGCAGCTATCAATTCCATTTTTGAATCGGTCGATAAAACCGTCTCCATAACAAAATCTTTTCGTTTTTCTATCAGCGCTTCTCTGCGTGCATCAGCAATAGAAAATGCTTTAAGATAATTTTCACGCGTGTAAAGCTCTTCATCGTAATGGTTCCTGACAAAATATAAAGAATCCTTCTTGCGAGAGATGGTATGAGATATTTCATTGGACAATATTAAATCCGGTCCAACAAATTGTTCCTCTCCAAAAAAGCCGCTTTGGTAAAGTGAACTAATCAGTGTACTTTTCCCCGAGGCGTTTGCTCCGGCGATAATGGTGGCTACAGGGGGCCTTGTTGTTAATGTTTTCTTTGTCATTATTTCTCTCTTTCCAAATCAATTTCTATTCTTTTGTCTTTTATGTTTTTGTTTTCTCCAGGATAACCCAGTGGGTTACAAATCATCTGAACACCGTACCATTCGTACTCGTTTGTAGTATGGGTATGTCCGTAAATCCACATTTTTGCGGTCGTTGCACTAACATACTTTTCCCCATCAAACGTAAAAAATGATGTTGAGTCATCCTTTCGATAATGCACTTCGGGGATGTGTTCTGGCTTGATCGATGGGCTCACATGGGTAATCATCACATCTACCTGTTGGTATGTAGCCTCAATCTTTGGCTTTTCTATTTCCCATAACTCGTCGAATAATTTTAGATTTGGCATATAAGCGGCATCGTTCATCACATATTTCCATAAAGTGCGCACATCATCCATTGTTATCACAAAGTGCGGGTTAAGATTATGCAGCACATAACTCCCGTCATACCAACTGTCACATCCACCAAATCGCACGCCCTCAATCTCAATGACGTTACCATTCAAGCAGTAAACGCTGTCTATTGCGTTAAGCATCTCTCTCATCTCTTCAGCACGCTTATAGCTATTCATATCGTAATCGTCTACGGCTATTCGATTAATAAGATAATAATCGTGGTTTCCCAGTACGCAAACAATATGTTTAAAATACAGTTCCCGTAAAAATCCAATGATCTTTGCGCTCTCTGTGTTGTAGTGGCCAAGATCTCCCGCAACAACCAAAACGTCAGAAGGTTTAATTTTTACACCCTCCACTACTGGAGTAAATATCGGATCAAAAAACTTTTGTACTTCCTCCTTGGTTTGTTTGAACGACTTGAAATAAAAATCCAAATGTAAATCAGAAAGAATGGATAGTGTCATTTTGTTACCTCTATGGTTTTAATTTTAAAGTCGGATGATGTTTTCCTTTGGCTTCCACCCTTTGGATAGCCCATTGAGTTACACAAAATCTGTACGTCACTTTTTCCTTCTCGAACATATTGACGTTCAAAGTTTCGATGAGTATGTCCAAAAACCCAATGGCTCATTGATCCGTTTTCTAAAAGATGTTTACCATCAAAACAATAAAATGCCCGATAGTCCTGTAGCGCCTCGTGATCCGTTGCGTAGTTCGGTATCTGAGCTGCAATGGCTGGCTGAAAGTTATACATCTCCGTAAACTGATTCCACTCGCTTAGCGGTGACACATGGCTCATCATAATGTCGCAGTCTTGATAAACACACTCCAGTCTGTGTTTTTGTTCTTTAAAAAGAGTATCAAACTTTGTGAGATTATTCCCGTTTGGATAAATTCTATTGGCATCATTCATTTCTAAACGCCAGATCATATTGACATCATCATAACTCTTGCCGGCATTCAGCAACAGTGAGCCATCGTACCATCCAGTTGCTCCTCCTATACGAACTCCCTCAATCTCAATGATGTTCCCATCAACATAATCAATCCCGTCTTCTTGATCAATCAAAAATTTCATTTCTTCTACTCGTTCACAGCTTCCACCTAGACGATTTGTTCCATATTGATAGTTGCTTACCATACTCTTTGAGATGAGATAATAGTCGTGATTGCCGAAGGTCACGACGATACGGCTATAGTATCGTTTCAGGTGACGCAGGCACTGGATGTTTTGCGCATTATAGTGTCCGATGTCACCGGGGATTAATAGGACATCCGCTGGTGCATTGTCCAGCAAGGTTTTAAACTTTGCGTCAAACGCGCGGGTGCTTACAACGCTGTTAGGATTAAAGTAAAAGTCGAAATGGGTGTCTCCGAGAATGGCGAATTTCATGGTATTCCTTTTTAATAAGGTTTGGTTTTAGGCGTACTTCACCTTGAACTTAATATCCCTGTCTTCCTCTTTTTGCTGATCATAATCATTGAGTGCAAAAAGTGCTTTAAAATAATTATTCAATCGCTCCTCTTGATTGGGAATTTCAAACTGGTAATGGACATGTCGCTCTTCTTTTGTATTGATATTACGAAAGATGAGCATTCTTGAAATATCATAGAACAGATGATCGTAAATCATAAGTTCTGCTTTACTGGTTTGATAAGCAGCGTAATGACCGTGCATCTCTTGGTAGAGAATCTCTGTTATATCAAGCTCCTTCTCCTCAAAAAACATAGCATTCCTTTGCATATTGGAACAGCTAATCTCATCGTAGGCTTTAAAAACACCAGCTTTTTCGGACTGACCGTTAAAGCTGATTTGGGTTTTAAAGTTTTGCTTCATAGAGCTCCAGGTAATCTCACCCATTTTACGGATCATTTGTTCATCGTTTTGGATAGCCATGACGACTTCTACTTTGCTTTCGCGCAAGATGTCGGTACGGATGTCGTTACCATTGCCCAGTACTCGGTTGGCTTCATCAATGACGATTGCAACCGGGAGAGGATCTTTATGCTTGGCACGTAAGGATAAAAAGTCCAGCGTCTTATCCAGTATTACAGAGAGAACCGGACCTGTGAACGATTCGCTGTTAATGACAACGATCTTCCCCTCATTGAGCAGTCCTGCAATGTCATGCGAGTTAGGCTCATTGCAATAAGGGTTTTTCATAAATCCAGAGATGGAGGCTTGGATCATAAAGAGCATTCCGTTGAACCCTGACGCCTCTGTCGTATCTTGTTTTACTTTGGAGCCTTTAATCGTCTCCACAATCTCTTCAAGCTCGTAGACCAAGGCATCAAAGTCGGTGAGCTTTTTACGCGCAAGAAGTGTTGTTAAACCCATTTCATGAAGACACACAACAACTTGTTTTTTAATGTCATCCACGTATTTTTGTGCGGTGCCGATGAGCATGATGTAATTTTTCAGCTTCTTTACATAATGTCCAAATTCCCGCATGGTTAGAGGCTCAAGAGGGATATCAAGATGATACGTTACATCTTTGTCGGGTGCTGTCTGAGACATAACGGTAGTGGTAATACCAAACTCTTCGCGTGCGTATTTATGAAGGGCTTTCAGACGCATAAGAAACGTAGAAAGATCCACAAACAATCCAACCCCGCCATCACTCCAAAAGGGATCACTTGCATTTTTGATAATTGAGCGTGCAAACTTTTCAACTTGTTTCTCGGACATATTCGAAAAGAGATTGATTTTTGCTCCATGAGGTTTACCAATCTCAACTACATCTTCTAATCGTCCATGTTTATGAGCAAGGTTTTTAACTACACGGTGCTCTTTAGCTTTTTCATCAAAAATCAACATGCCGAATCCCGCTTTAATACGGCTCTCTAAAACAGGGTTGATTCCACAGGTGGTTTTACCATCACCCGTTTTTCCACTAAAAAGAGTATGTTCGAAACGACCAAATGAGTCTGAAGTCGTAGTATTGGACGATTGTGTGGCTAAAAATCCCATTGTTTTCATAATAAGTCCTTTGTTTTTTTACCATTTATCCAATTTTTTCTCATAAAGATTAAAAATAGTAAACAAATGATTATTTATATTGTAATTATATACCTATTTGAAAGTAATGTCAAGTAAATTCTATTTAATTAAGTATTTTAATTTAATTTAGATACTTATTTGTGAATATATTTATACTTTAAAGTGAAAAAACCGTTTAAAAGTGAATATTTTGAACAAAAGAGTGAGAATTCCTCCAGTATTATTTGATTTTAGTAAACATTTGACGTTCATTATGTACAATGACATAAACAAATGAGTAGTGAGCAGGCATGGACAAAGATATTTTTAACGCCCTTCTTAAAAAAGCTGAGCTTTCTAAAAAAGAGTTTGGTGAGATTTTAGGAACCACTGGCGGTACTATCAGTAATTGGGGAAACGAAGATCGTGAGATACCCTACTGGGTGGAATCGTGGCTGAACCTCTATATTGAGAACTTGCAGTGCAAAAAAATCATAGAGGCAATCAAAGAGAGCGGTGTATGTAATGTCATCCGTAATAGCTCAAAATGATGCCTAGATTATGGTGCTAAACGAATATGGATTTTTTAACGTTTGAGTCTTTTATTTCTATTAAAATACTGATAGTACTCTATTACGCAGGCGCTTTGTTTATTCCGATACTCCTTTGGTATAAACGACATTTACTATCAAAGATCATAGACGTTTTAATCCACTCCACCCCTGTTACATCAACACGGCTGATCCTTGGGTCTATGATCTTTTTTATTCTGCTTGAACTTGGATGGAGAATGATGTTTGAAATGCTGATTGGATATTTTCAGATGCGAGATTATTTACAGCAGCTGGTTGTTTAATTATCAGGAATTTGAGTTCCCTTATGAGCTACGATTCCAACTACTAGAACGTTGTCAGATCGCAGATCTATAGCATTCCTACAGTCGTCTTACCAATCTGTTCCAGCTAATAACAAATAGTTTCAGATATAATTGCAATTAATTTAACAGAAAGTGTGAAAATTTGCTTACTCCTTAAAAGCAAAAGCTTTTTCACCAAATCAAACCTTGTTAAAAAAGGATTATAATGACGCTATTTGACAGAATTGAAAAGAAAATTTTCTTTCGTATTGTTCGTGTTGTAACATTTATTGTTGCTTTCTTGGCTCTTATAGCTACTATTGCTGGGATCTATACGACACTGGATTCAACTATAGAGGCCAAAGCAGATAAAGTTAAAATTACAAAAGACGAAATTAGTCAAGTAGTTCAAGCCTCTACTCCTTCACCTGCCGAAGCCACTGCACCGGCGGGAAGCGAAGTAACTTCTGTTACTGCTCCTACGGAAGCCGTATTATCACCTGAAGAACAGGCACGTAAAGATTTAGCTGCAAGTATTGCAAAGAAGTTCTTGATTTCATTTGGTACTGTACAAACTACCCCTGATTATAAAATAGAATTAGCAAGAGTTACTAATTCTGTATTGGCAGACTTTACTTCATATGAGCAAGACGCTGCAATAAGTGTATTAACACAAATTGATGAACTATCAAATAGTTTTGCAAAAGCTACATTTGAAAAAGAATATAATGCAGCGAGATTGTTGTTTTTAAAAAAATATGAACATGAACAACAATTAGTTGAACAGAAAAATTTAGCAAATCAGATCAATAAGATGCAAGGCTCAATGGCTTTTGCCAGTGGTATAGTTGTATTTGCTCTGTTTGTAATGATACTTGTACTTATGAGAATTGAAAAGAACACTCGTCCTGTTGATGCAGAAGACGAAACTTTTACAAGCTCAGATAAAAAAATATTCTTATCCATCATTGTAATAGGTATTTTAATAGCTATGGTTTCTGGATGGTTGTATACTCATGGACTTTCAGGAGATAATGAATTCAGTGCTGTTGATGAAGCTGCACAAAATATGCCTGCATCAAATGAGGCTGCTCCTGCTGCAACTGAAGAAGTGGCACCTGTCGCTGAAGCAGAAATACCTGCAGCAGATGCTGTGGCAGTTGATGCTGCGGCACCTGCTGCTGAATATGACAATCAAGAAGTTGCTCCAGCTCAATAATATACTTTGCACTTTGGTGCAAATGAATAATGTAATAAGATAAAAGATCTGTTAGGTTGTTTTATCTACACAATTATTTCTGCAAGCCAAGACTAGACTGATATCTATATTTCACATCCGTAGTTTTTATACACTAACAAATAAAAAATTAACAATGTTTTACGACACCCTCTATTAATTCAGTAAAATTCCTAAAAAATACCCTCTGAATATTTTCCATTAAACTTCTGTCAGCAAGGATTACCTGTTGCGCATAGCGCCAATCTATAACATACTAAAGGACAAACAATGAAAAAAATTATTACTTCCACAATCATGGCTTCACTTCTAGGTACAGCAGCATTTGCAGATCAAGGAAGCTTAATGGGGATGCAACTGGGATATTCTTCAAATACTTCTGATACTGCTTCATCGAGTGCTCATACCGGAGGTGGCATCTATATCAATTATGACATCATGGGAATGATTGCTTCCCTTCCAGGATTTGGAGCAGGTATCGGTATGGATTTTAATGTGTGGCAGGGAGCAGGTTCTGCCGGTATTGCAGACGATACAGCTTCTATCTACACACTGGGTGCTACGGCAAAAGTGGGGTATACGTTTGAAAACAGCTACAACATCCCACTACGACTAAAAGCCGGTGTCGGTTATGGAGCGTTAAGTGTTCCAGTTGCAACAGAGTGGGGAATGCAATATGATGCAAGCGCTGAATACATGATCTTTAAAAAGTTTGGTCTTGGAGTTAAATACAAGCATGCCGAGGCGGATATTTTAGGAAAAACCAACACTGCTGATTCTACGATCGGCTTCATCTCCTTCGGGTTATAAAACACCAGTCCCTCTCTCATTGATTGGGATGGGCTATAATGCGTGAAATTTTAATACTGGACTCTTAAATGGACAAACAAACCACTACGCCCCCTTCCAAGTGGGAAAAAATAAAAGCTTTTTTTTGGATAAATGGAACCCGAAAAGGGGAAATGCAGCTCAAAGAATTTAGACAGCTCATCATGGTATTAATCACCGTTACATTTTTTGCAGCAGAGATTGTATTTTTATGGAAGATGGCCGTTAAAAGTGGTTGGATAAATTCGGGGACTTCTGCTGATTTTGACAAAAATATTGCAGTACTTACGATTGATGAAGAGATCACTGACGCGTATGCCAATACCATTATCGAAAAACTGGAAACAATTCGCGAGAAAAAAGAGCTCTTTCCTCATCTGCTTATCGTTATGGCATCACCAGGAGGGTCACCAAGCGGATCAAGTGAGATTGCTCATTACCTGCACGACCTTCAGTCAGAGATGAATATAACAATGTATGTCCAAAGCATGGCGGCATCAGGCGGATACTATATCGCTTCGGCAATAGACTATAATGCTTCGAATCCACTATCAGGAATCATCGCCCAAGAAAATGCCATTGTAGGTTCGATCGGGGTGATAATGCCTAAATACGTGTTCAAAGATCTCGCACAAAAAGTGGGTATTGGAGAGGATGATATTACCGTAGGTAAATATAAAAAGCCTCTTTCCCTGTTTAAATATTCAACCATTGAAGAAAAAGCCTATCTGCGCCAAAACCTTCTCAATCCTGCGTACAAAAACTTTATCAACTACGTTGCAACAGGAAGAAAGATGAGCCCTGAAAAGCTGGGAGAATATGCTGAAGGTAAAATCTTCATCGCAACAGAAGTCGTAGGACCTTTAGTCGATCGTATTTCGTATATCAGTCAAGTAAAACGAGAAATCAAGACACACATCGAAAAAGAAAACCCTAATATGAGTGTCGGATTTGTCCCTATCAGTCTTAAAAATACTAAATCTCCATTTTTTGGTCTCGAACTCAAAGTAGAAAATCTGCATCTTGGAACCGAGGCTCAAACCCTACTCCAATCAAATCAACCTTCTTTGCGCTAAAGCGCAGAGGGATAGTGTATAATCTCTCCCATTACTCTCAAGGAACTCTATGATATTAGTCACACTGCTGGGAGATGATCTTAGTATCCTCACCCCTGTTATCTACGAATTCAAAGACCAAATCACTCATCATATTATTGTTCACGACGACGCCTCGGATGACAGTCGCAGGGCTATCCAACTTCGTAACGGATTGGCTCGCTTTAGTGGCGAAAAAGCTTTTAAATTTGAAACGACATTGGTCGCTCTCGATGAGGACAGCAAAAATGATATTGTACGCCTCTACTACACTGCTCGTGCCCGCTATGAAGGAGAAATCGTTTTACACTCGACTGAAGGGTTTGCTTCTTTTGCCCTCATCCTCTCTAATCTCGTCCTTGCAGATGGAGGAAAAGTTGTCACGTATGATGCAAGAGATAATGAGCTCAATACTATTGAGGGAACAACGATTACCCGATCAAAGCTTGAATCACGACTAGGTGTTAAAGATTATCTTTCACTATTAAACTATGAAGTCCTCGACGCCGAACGTCATCTCTATCTTCTCAAACGAAAAGAAAGAGTTCTCAATCTCTTTAAAGACCACAATCGTTTTTTAATGCTGCGGAATGCTCTTACAAAAGACGATGACTACTTTGACTACGATTCTCACGGGGATATGCTTGATATTTTATCCTCATTGGAAATAGTGGATGAAAATCAGCGTTTGATCCCTTCTGAAAAAATGATACTTGAGGGGACATTGTTTGAAGAGTATGTTTTTTGGCTTTGTGAAAAGATGGGGTTTGATGACATTGTACTTGGAGTAAAGATCGATTTTGATCAGGGAAACGAGCCTTATCAGCAAAACCGTGTTATGAATGAGTTCGATATTTTGATGACGCACAATAACCGCATGTATACCGTTGAATGCAAAATGGTTCGATTACTGGATGGGCTTGAGTATGTGTACAAATACGATGGTCTTGTTGATATTTTAGGATACGGGAGCAAAGCTATTTTACTCAACGTCTCCAAACAAGAGATGGAAGCGTATCAATCCACAAAAATCTCTAAAAACTTCCGCCCCTCAGCCATACGAAGAGCGCGGATGAATGATATAGAAATTTATCACGACACCCAGATCAACCCGATTGTTTTTAGCAATCTTTGTCGAAACTTTTTCAACCTGCCTCAATAGCTTCGGGAAATTTCCCAAGCGCTTGTCCTCCTCTCGTTTAGGTTACACTTCTTCAAAAACGAGAAGCTGATGAATACCTATAGATGTAAACTGTGCCAGAGCATTTGGAATGACAGCCGTACTCCCTCAAGGTGTCCAAATTGTTATGATAAAACAGCGTCACCAATAGCATCGGAGAAATCCATACGATTACGACTCTTGCGATCAGATGAAAATTGGTCACTGGAGTGCAGAGGAGAGTTTGGTGAGTGCAATCGTTTTGAAAAAATAAGCTGGAAAGAGAAACCTTCACAGCATATGCTTCATGAGACGTTAAATGAGTATTTGAAAAAGCTGCTAGAGGAGTGATTCTACTGTGCGGATATGATAGCGTTCAGCGTCACGTTCGATGAGCAAGTGACGCAATACAATCGGATGCGCTTCTTCGATCTTGGCATTGATCTTTGAGACATTTTGACGAAAGCGGCTTATAAAATCCTCTACAAGAGACCGCTCAGTATCATAGTCTTCATGTGATTCACAAAACGCATTGTAAGCGGAGGTATGTTCACCATCGCCATGAAGCTCTCCTCCGCATCGAAGGAGGTAATCGAACATTGCCGCCTCTTGCATCGTCAATGCAACCTCATGCCCCACAAAAGAGATCTTGCGATCACGTACATAGAGTCTTGGAGTTTGAATATCTCCCTGCAACGGCATCAGTCTGCTGACTACTCCTGCATGGCGGTAAACATTTCCCTCATCGTCGGTTCCAATGATATTTTCTTGAGGTAAAAAGCATTTGTCTTCAAACTCTTTACGGGTCTGAACATAGTAGCATTGCTGTCCATTCATCAACTGAGAAAAGATCCACGTCATCCATGTGGTACCGCTCGCAACCAGTCCGATAACAGGATGACGGGAGAAACTAAGTGCAGAAGCAACATTGGCTCGATATTCACGCTGATCTTCGAGTCGTCCTCCGACATCAACAAACTCACCATAAAAAATGACGTTCAAATCCGGAAAAAACTCTTCGAGCAAAAGCATCGCACCTTCATACGCGCTGTACGTGGTCAACACATGAACCCTTTTGATGTCATGGGTGTTTTTGAGCAACTGAAGCCCAATCGTCAAAGGCTGATAAGTAATTCCGCATTCAACAAGCACTTCGATTGGATTCATGCACTTTTCCTCAAATTAATCTCTTGTGATTATATCGCTCCATCCTTTATGATGCACTCATTGCCCATGCACCTATCGCTTTTCCAATATTCCATGCCATTTTAACCATTTGATTGTCTGGATAAAATGATCCAAGAATATAAAACAGTCCGCTTGCAAATAGGTATCCCGATATAAAAACAAACCCGTAGTGAATATTTAGTTTTTGAACGATCAATCTAGCAGTATGGGTATAAAAAAACCATCCGATAATCCCTCCAGCAATCACACCACCCCATTTTAGACCATTAACTCCATCACCAAACTTTTCCATGAGTTCATATCCTACAATCATAAAAGGGATGAATGGATAAAGTAAAATGAAAAATGCTAGCCCAGCACCTCCGCAACACCCATTATTATAATTGTCATCACAGTAGTAATCATCATCGCAAGAGTAAGACATACTATTTCCTTTATATTTTAATCGTCAAAGTGTATCGCTCAAACGATAAAAAAAGCTTTTTAGAAAAATTCCTAGAACCACCATTTCCTTACTTCGCGTTATGATATGCTACTTTTTGCTAAGCGCCAATCCCACAAACGTTATCTCATTTTCTAACGTCAATGCAGTGTCGCTGTTTTGCTGTAAAAGAAGTTTCAAAAATATGTCGGTAATGATATATTCTCCCCTGTATTGCTTTTTTATATATCCCATCTCTTCAAGTGACTTATAGGTTTTATACAATGTCGGGCTGTCAATATTTTTGACCTTAACGCCATTAGCCAATCCCCAAATAATGGAATGATGATGTTTTTTGAATTTGATTTTTTCGATTACCTCTTCGATATACGATTTTGCTTCGTAAACACTTATCCGAAGCGCATTGAGGCAATCCTCTGCCGTGATAGTCTTAGAAGGGTTATCAAGCGTTTTATAATAAAGAGTTTGCAATGTTTTTATTGAGTAATAGGGATGCCCTTCTAGGTAGCCGATGAGAATATCGAGTGAATCATCAAATGTCATAACGTGTTGGGTAAAAAACTTTTTAGTATAGGTGCTAAGTTCTTTTATATCAAGCCCACCAAGATCAATAATTCGTGCAAAGTGAAAGAAAGCAGATGTTTTGCTCGAGAAGATTTTATTCATAATGCTCTCAATGCTACCCAGAAAAATATAGGTAACATTTTGGTGATGCTGAATAACCGAACGCATCTGATCGAGGATTTTTGGTTTAGCAATTCCTAAAATATCTTGAAACTCGTCCATTGCAAATTTAATGTTAATTTCCTGTCCTTGTGCTATCTTTTCAACCAAATCCAGTGCGTATAAAAAAAACTCCACTTCATCGATTTGATTTTTTTCATTTTTTTCCAATGTCTCTATTGTCACCTCTAGGACACTAATATCGATTTTAACGGATGCTCGAAGTTGCTTTAGTAACGTCGCAATCGATTCTTTGGTTTTTTGAATAATTCCCTTAAATCCAGCAAGGGCATATGCTTCTTCAATAATCTGTTCTGCGAGTGACCTTAGCGTTGTAGCACGTTTAATATCGACATAAATAGTCTTATAGTCATAGAGGGAAAACAATTGAACGACCAATGATGTTTTACCAAATCGTCTGGGTGCTTTGATCATAATATGCTGATTGTGATCGATATAAGTTTTAAACACTTTGAGATGATCGATTCTATCAATAAAATCATCTCCTCTAACTGGCATACCCGATTTAAACATCCTGATCTCCTTATTTTCCTAAAGAAGCATTGTATATCTTTTTTTTGGATATGTCAATTTAAGTATATACAACTATATCTATTATTTAGCTATATTAATCCTCCTGCTCTATTCTTAAACCTAAACAACAGAGAAAGATTTTAGAAAAATTCCTAGAACCATCATTTCCTTACTTCGCGTTATGATACGCTCATTATACTAGGAGAATATTCATGGACTCAGACAGCACTTGGTTTCGTATCGACACACCCGACTTGCCGATTTATATTGAACCTATTTACCATTTTTTCATGTTTGTGCTTTACGCAGTCGTCATAACGACTTTAGCCCTGATTGTCTTACATTCAGCACTATTTATTATTTTTGATCATCCGTTCAAGTGGACATTTGTTTTTTTCGGATTTAGTTTGACAAATGTTGCATGGCTACTATTTAACAGCGCATCCATCTATACTATCACCCTTACAGGCACTCGGGGACTAATGTCGACATGGCTATTTATCTTTGTCACCTGCACATATGCTGCTATGATGAAATGGCAATTTGGAACTCTTTTTTTAGGTCTTGAGACTTTGAATTATTGGAGTGTTTTGATTATCGGGGCATATGTTGCTGGAGTTGCTGAACTTGCGGCACTTTTTAGAGGAACAATTAGCACAGCATTGACGTATAAAATCTGATAAGCAAGAACGTACGAGTAAAAAAACTACTCCACCGGAGGGAGTGAACAACATCCCGATACTGTGAGGATTGTAAACGACTAGCAATCCACAGTCTTGTCACCGCGAGACTTTGTCAAAAGTCGTGACAGTCCACATTAGCTGATATGGATTGCAGCACTACGCTCGCAATGACAAAATACTTCATGCCTCGTAACAACGAACACATATCTATAAAATGCCCTCATATAAATCATTCCAAATTTCATTAACAGTTTCTATAAGTAAAATTTTCTTTGCCCTTGATCCTGCTTTAATCTGCTTTTCTCGAATAATTGCTGTCGTGATCTCATCAAAAACTTCATAATAAACCAACATTTTAAGCCCATACCTTTGGGTAAACCCTTCAAAAATATCATTTTTATGTTCATAGACTCTTTTGACAAGATCACTGGTTACGCCCACATAAAGCGTTCCATTTTTTTGGTTTGTCATTATATATACATAGCCATATTTCACTTTGACCCTTTGTATAAATTAACTTCTTGGCTATTCCGTCTTTTCGCAAAACTATAACAACTATTCCATCACTGCAAAGAGTGTAACGATGCGTTCTCAGATGTAAAAACTGAAAATGTTAGTGTCTATTGTTCGTCACTGCGAGGAGTATAACGACGCGGCAGTCCACAACAGCTGCTACGGATTGCTTCGTGCCTCGCAATGACGAAGCTAAATAACCACCCGACGTAGATGTCGGGCTACATCGATCAGGACAATTCAGACATTGACAACGCATGGATTGAGGTCTCGAAATAACCACTTCCGTCACTGCGAGGAGTGTAACGACGCGGCAGTCCACAACAGCTGCTATGGATTGCTTCGTGCCTCGCAATGACGAAGCTAAATAACCACCCGACGTAGATGTCGGGC
>Ga0265593_1000335_pt1 | contig 28299 bp, 36 predicted proteins | sample saktaG_8_FD_190136 | JGI IMG/M metagenome (GOLD analysis project Ga0265593, IMG submission 190136) | Saline water microbial communities from Sakinaw Lake, British Columbia, Canada - sak_2011_5_24_36m | ecosystem: Environmental > Aquatic > Non-marine Saline and Alkaline > Saline ...
GGATTAACCAGCCCAGCTATTACACTGAAACAGTCTTCAAGACCGCCAAGGCTTTTATATCGCACCTTAAAAAGCACAATGCAGCCATTCAGATCCTTCACAGGGAGCAATATGATGCCCTGGTCATTAACAATGTAGGGATAGAGGCTGCATAAGGCTATACTCAACGCTCTTTTAACGTAACGAGGAGTGATGATGAGGATAAAATTAACGGCTTTGGTAATTCTGATAGGGGTAAGCATCGCTATACAGGCTGGACCAAGATATAACGATGATGCAATTATTGAAATACCTATTGACGGATCAGAACCTGCTAAAACCTCCACTAATCCTAATAAGGTAGATGCAGACAGGTGGCTGACTGAATTCAGGGATGCACGTAATAAAACCTTTGATGGGCAATTTTTAGGAGATTATGACAAAAGAAGATCGCATGGACAGGTAGTGAAGGATTTAAGCGATAGGGCTGAAAAGCTATTTGGTGATATAGGCAGTCAATATGGCAACTGTACGCAAGCAGCTTTAAACCTTAATAGCTACTGGTGGCTTGAGGCTAATCAAATATCCGATCCTTCACAGAACCCCACGCAGATTGGAACTATCGTATCAATGGCATGGAATGGCGGTGAATACTATACAACCTGCCGTGACTTGATTGATGCTATTAAGCCATAATAAAATTTGACAAAAATAATTCCGGGGGTTACTCTGTTCGGGCGCTGGCAAAATCCAGTGTACGGGTTTGACATCTCGGAATTCCTACGGCACAGGCCGCTTCTAGCGGTTTTTTTATGTGTCACACTCCATCCCACATATTATGTCGGGCTGGGTGGGCAGCCGCAAGGCTGGCCGGTACGTAGGTTCCGGTATGTCAACCCATCCAGTCCGGCGCCATGTTTGACATTATGTCGTCGGGTTATTAACCTACAATGAGACATAATAATGAATGCTTTAACGCTTACCCTTAGCAACACCTCAATACGCCAAGACCTTAGTGGTAAATTTTGCTTAAATGACCTGCATCAAGCTGCGGGAAATCTTAAGAGACATAGGCCGGGATACTTTCTTGAAACTCAACAAGCGCAAGAGTTAATCGCTGAAATATCCAAGGCCGTAATTCCGGCCTTAGAACAAAATCAAGTGGTTAGCGTTACACATGGCGGAAATTACCGAGGCACCTTTGTAGTTAAGGAGCTGGTTTATGCTTATGCCATGTGGATTAGTGCCAAGTTTAATATTGCCGTCATTCGCGCTTATGATGCGCTCGTTACCGAGAAACCAGCGGAACAACCTTATCTGGCTAGCCTTCAAGGCCCGTTAACCCCCGCCCAATTCCAGCACCACCAGCAAGCCCTCAACAAAGCCCAGAAAACCCTGCTATCCCTGCCGATTGTCATCACTGCCACTGAATTGCTGAAACTGAAAGGAAAGCCTGATAAAGCCAAAGCTATTGCGCCACGTAAATGGACACAGGAAGAGAGGGACGCTGCCGAACAAATGCGTGCAGAAGGTCATCCAATGTCCCGCATTGCCAAACAATTACACCGCACTACCGCCAGCGTGATAGCCTACTTTCGCTATACAAGCGTCAAACAAGTACAGCAACAAGGCGGTGTACAATGAACCGTTCCTTGCTGGTTTCTGTCTTTACTCATCTGGCCAAGCTTAAAAGGGAGGCTGCCATAAGCAATTCAAAAATAGGCGATTATAAACTTAACCCAGTCGAGAAAGGGGCGCTTGAGTCCTTGCACCGTAGCTCGAAGCTTTATGACAAAGGCGTGCTTGAATCTTTATACCGCGACCGGGATGATGCGGATAAAAAGATTCTATATTTATTACGGGATGAATGTCAGGCCGCAATGGCTGATCGTGATAGGCTGGTTAAGCGCAATACCCTCATTGAAGAGCAACTTGTGGAGCTTGAAGATTACATACAATTTTTAGAAAAGGCGGCATCTGCTAGGGTTGTCGGGGCATTTATATGAACAGAACCGATGGGGCTGTGCTGGCGGTTGCTCTGGGCCAGATTGATCGGGAAGATGCCAACCTTTACCGCGCACGGCAAATGCTGCAAGTGCTCAGTGACTTGTGCAAACCGCTGGAAGCCGGTCAACCGCGCATCGAGATCAGTCGTGATGCGCTGTATGAGTTTACCCGGATGATTGCCGAGTTGTTGCCTGACCGCTAAAACCTACTGACTCCCGGGCAATCGTACCGGTTACCCAGACTACCCATAAACCCTGATGAAGGTTTTCATCAGGGTTTTTTGTTGCCTATCGCTTTATGATGCAACCCATCATCAATACAGAGCGGGGCTTACCATGCTGACAGACGCACAACTACACGCTATTTCCGCCACCATTACCCAGGCACACCGTACGCTGTATCTGCCTGCGCTGAATGTAGCCTTTGAAACCTTCCAGATTAACACCCCGCAACGTATTGCCGCCTTTCTGGCCAACGTGTTGCACGAGTCCGGCAGTTTGCATTATGTCCGCGAGATTTACAGCGGCCGTTCGTATGAAGCGCGTGCCGATCTGGGTAATAACCAGCCAGGTGACGGCATGCGCTTTAAAGGCCGCGGCTTGTTGCAAATCACTGGACGCGCCAATTATGCCATCTGTGGTAAAGCCTTGGGTCTGGATTTGCTCAATCATCCCGAACTGTTGGAGCAATCACAAGCCGCTGTTGATTCTGCCGCCTGGTTCTGGAATACCCATAACTGCAACGCCCTGGCGGATACCGACCAATTTACCAACGTGCGCCGCCGTATCAATGGCGGCCTGAACGGTTTGGCTGAATGCCAGGCTATCTACCGGAACGCCTTAAGCGTACTGGTGCCTCAGTTAACTTTATAGGAACTGCCATGTTTGGAATTGATGATGCCATCAGTAATGTCGCCACGCTGGCCAACACCGCCATTACGCGGATTTGGCCGGATGCCACCGAACTGGAAAAAGCCAAGCTGGCCCAGTTGGTGCAAGGCATGCAGAATGATTTTTTGTTGCAAGCGGGACAGATTGATACCAACAAGCTGGAAGCGCAAAGCGCCAATGTCTTTGTATCCGGCTGGCGGCCGTTTGTCGGTTGGGTGTGCGGTGCGGCTTTGGCCTACTCGGCCATCCTGGAGCCTATCGCTCGTTTTATCGCCACCGTGGCCTTTGGTTACTTAGGCATTTTTCCGGTAATTGACACCCAGATTACCCTGCAAATCCTCTTGGGATTATTGGGCTTGGCTGGTATGCGCTCGTTTGACAAGAAACACAGTAACGCCAGACCGTAAACTATTCGCAAATGCCCCGCCTTTCGAGTAGTTACTTGTTAATACTTTACGCTATTTATGGCCGCTTGGGCCTGTTTGGCAAACCCTTTCGTGTTGATGCGCGATTACCTCGCCCCGGCAACGGGGCATTTTTTAGGTGCATGGCTCATGTTGTTTCGATTATTAAGGGGCTTTATAACCGCCCTGTTCCCGAATTTAAGGCGAGTGCGATCCACTCAACTTAAAAAACCCCGTCGCCTGGCTTTACTTGAATACCGGGCGGCTTATGTCTCTATCGTACAGGAAAATGTAATGCGCAAAATCAGTACCCATGTTTTATCGTTTACTGCCGCCTTAGCCGGTTTAACGCCAGATTCGTTGGTGGCGGCGCTGGATGGCGCGTTGACGCTGGTCTCATCCGATCCCGGTGTATTGGCAGTAACGCCGCTGGAAGGCGGTTTGTTCCGTGTTGACGTGATCGGTGCGGGCTTGGCTACCTTAACAGCCTCCGGTGATGCCGACCTGAGTGATGGCGTTAAAACCATTACCTCGGCCTTTGAATACCAGGTCATTGACACCGGCCCCGAAGCGGATCATTTAGAATTGACAGTATCCGGGCTAATCTATCGGGATGCGCCTGTTGTGGCTAATGAGTCAGCCGACCCGGCTGAAACAGCGGTTGCTTAAAGAGTAAAACCTCGTAAGGCGGCTTAGGCCGCCTTACACAACAGACGCTAACCGATGCTTATGAATAATGTAGACCTTGTTACCTCCATCGCTTTAACGGTCAATCTTATATCCAATTTTGTCATTGGTTTTTTTGTCATGCTTGACCGCAGGCAGCGTGTCGGCATGGAGGCCATAGAAAAGCTGGAGCAGGACACCAACAAAAAGCTGGATGCCCTGCGGGATAACATCAACGGCAGTCACAAAAAATATGAAGAGGATATTGTCAGGCTGCATGTGCGCATTGATGATCTGGTCTCCCTGTCCAGCAAAACCTCAGGCTCACTGGAACGCTTGGTCAATCAGGTTTACCAGCTCAATGAGCACCTGTTAAACCATAAAAAATAAGGCTGCAAAACTAATGACACTTGCCCAACTGCAAACCGAAAACCGTCGCCTCTACCTGCTCAAGACCCTGCAAGTGGCGGGTGATTATCGGATGAGCGACATCTACTTACAAACTGCCCTGCAAGCCATTGGCTACGGCTCAGCACTGAGTGTTATTCGTAGTGATATGGCCTGGCTGGAACAGTTAGGGTTATTGACGACCAAAGTTATAGCAGATATGACCATTGCCCATTTAAGCAACGACGGCGTTGACGTGGCCTGTGGCGTAGCCCATGTGCCGGGCATTGCCCGCCCCCGCCCTGAATAAGCATCATGGGTCGCAAATCAACTATCGAACAACTACCGGAAGACCTGCTTAAACAATTGCAGGCGCTGTTGCTGGACCCACGCATCACCCAACTGCAAGTCACCGCACAAATCAATGAGCTATTGCTGGGCAAAGGCCATGCCGTCGTCTCAAAATCAGCCGTAGGCCGCTATGCACAGAGCTTTGAAGAAATCACCGCCGAAATGGTCGAGACCGAACGCATGGCCAGCCTGATGATGGCAGAAATGAATATCAGCAACCAAAGCAATATTGGCCAGGTCATCTCCGAGAACCTGCGCGTGATGATGTTTCATTTTATGCCCATGCTGCGCAATGCCATGAAGAGCAGTGATCTGGATGTCAAGGACATGAAAAATGTCGTCGGGATGTTGAAGGATTTGACCGCCGGCCATGAGCGCCTGGAACAATCAGCAACCATTAACGAAAAGCGCAAGCATGAAATAGAAAAAAAGGCGGCAGAGGCCTTGATTATCCAGGTCGAAGAAACTCAGGATAGCCAACCCTTAACGGCTGACCGCCTGCGCCAATTGCTGAAAGAAACCTATGGCGGCTAAAGTCTCAAGCTTGCTCTATCCCTACCAGCAACGCTGGCTGAATGATGAAGCCCGATTCAAGTGTGGCATGTTTGCCCGGCAAACCGGCAAGACCTTTACCACTACGCTGGAGATTGTCCGTGATTGCCAGTTGGCCGAGCTGGAAGGCCGACGGGTACGGTGGGTGATTCTGTCGCGTGGTGAACGCCAAGCCAAGGAAGCCATGGACGAAGGCGTTAAACGTCACTGTCAGGCCATTGGTGCGGTGATTAAGGCCGTAGAAACCAGTTGGCAAGGGGATGCCAGCTACAAGGCGCTAGAAGTCAGTTGGCCGGGCGGTAGCCGCATCACGGCATTGCCTGCCAACCCGGACACGGCGCGGGGTTTTTCCGCCAATGTCTTTCTGGATGAGTTTGCCTTTCATCAGGATAGCCGAAAAATCTGGGCGGCGTTGTTTCCGGTCATCTCCGCCGGTCACAAATTGCGGGTCGTTTCTACCCCCAACGGCAAGGGTAACAAATTTTATGACATCATGACCGATCAGAGCCCGGATAATCCGTGGTCACGGCATGTGGTCGATATTTATCAGGCGGTCGATGAAGGCTTACCGCGTGATGTTGCCATGCTGGAAACCGGCCTGAATGATCCTGACAGTTGGGCGCAAGAATACGAATTGAAATGGCTGGACGAAGCGTCCGCCTGGTTAAGCTTTGAATTGATCAACGGTGTCGAGCACGAACAGGCCGGAAGCCCCGAACAATATGGCGGCGGGGTTTGTTTTGTGGGTGTGGATATTGCCGCGCGTAATGACTTGTTTGTTATCTGGGTGATTGAAGCGGTAGGCGATGTCTACTGGACGCGGGAAATTATCGCTAAGCGCCGGATCAGCTTTGCTGAACAGGATGCGTTATTGGATGATGTTTTTGCCCGCTATCGGGTGATCCGTTGCGTCATGGATCAAACCGGCATGGGTGAGAAGCCGGTGGAAGATGCCCGCAGACGCCACGGTTCCAGTCGTGTTGAAGGCGTACTCTTTACCGGCCCCAACAAATTATTGTTGGCGACTACCGGCAAGGAGGCCTTTGAGGACAAGAAGATCCGCATCCCGTCCGGCTGTAACGAACTGCGTAATGACCTGCATAAACTAAAAAAAGAAACCTCGGCAACCGGCACACCGCGCTTTATCGCTGATTCCGACAGCAACGGCCATGCCGATCGGGCATGGGCCTGTTTTATGGCGCTGTATGCCGGGCAGATACCAACCTTGGCTACCGACGGCTATATTGCCATTCCACGCAACTCCCGCAGTTATTAAAGGCGACTCTCATGACACTACTTGATTATCTCGGCAGGCCTATCGCCACCGGTAAACTATCCGAACCCCAAACCGCAGGCATTACCCAGTTACAAAACCAGTGGCACAGCACCAACACCGCCGCAGGCTTGACCCCGCAACGTCTGGCGCAGTTGTTTGCGTCAGCCGCTATCGGCAATCTCTACAGCCAAGCCCAGTTGTTTGAGGATATGCTGGAGCGGGACGCGCATTTGTATGCCGAAATGGACAAACGCAAATCAGCCCCAGGTATCCTGGACTGGTCTATCGTGCCGCCCCGTAATGCCACCACTGCCGAAAAGAACCTGGCCGCTTATGCTGATGAGGTATTGCGTGACCTGCCGGACTTTGATGACCTGATCAAGTCCATGATGGACGCGGTAGGGCATGGTTTTTCAGCATTGGAGATTACCTGGACTAAAGACGGCAACGAATGGCTGCCCAACTTTGAGCACCGGCCCCAAGAGTGGTTTCAACTGTCGCATAACGGCCGCTCCATTACCTTGCGGGACGGATCGATAGACGGTGCAGAATTACAGCCATTTGGTTGGATACTGCATGCCCACGGACTGGCGAAAACCGGTTACCTGGGACGCATGCCCTTATATCGCGTGCTGGCTTGGCCGTTTTTATACAAACTCTACGGTATCAGTGACTTTGCCGAGTTTCTGGAAACCTACGGACTGCCCATTATTGTCGGTAAATACGCCAACGGTGCAACCACCGAACAACAACGTTCCCTGGCTAATGCGGTGCGCTCGCTGGGTCATGATGCCCGTGCCGTGATGCCTGCCGATATGCAGATGGACATCATTAACGCGGCAACCGGTGGCGGCAGCACTGGCCATTTGGACATGGTAGCCTGGGCAGACAAGGCGCAGTCCAAGTGTATCCTGGGCGGCACCCTGACCAGTCAGGCGGACGGCAAGACCTCAACTAATGCGCTGGGATCGGTGCATAACGAAGTGCGCCAGGATATCCGCAGTTCTGATTGTCGGCAAATTGCCGGAACCCTAGTGCGTGACCTGATTTATCCGTTGTTAATGTTGAACAAGGGCGGCATTAGCAGTTTGCGCCGTTGTCCGCGCCTGGTCTTTGATACCGGCGAAGCAGAAGACCTGAGCGCCTTTGCCGATAGCCTGCCCAAATTGGTGGATGTCGGCTTAAAAATACCCGCCCGTTATGTCCATGACAAATTGCATATCCGAGAAGCCGAACCCGGCGAAGCCATATTGACCCGCTCCGCACCCGCTGCGAGCACACCGGTAACCGCAGTTGCAGCAACCACGACCGGCATTAAGAGTTACAAGCCGGTCTTTACGCCACAACAACAAGCGGTCGAAGGCTTAGGTGACGAGCTGTTGGCGCAACTGGGCAGCCCGATCAATACCGATCTGATTCATAGCGCCATAAAAGCGGCAACCAATCCCGAGGATGTGGAACAGCGTCTGGCAGCACTGATGATTGATACCGATACCCAAGTCTTTGCGCAAACGCTGGAACGGGCTTTATTTGCAGCGGATGTACTGGGTTATGTCCATGCCGGCTAGTCCGCTTGCTATCGGCTTTAATGTTCCTTTTCACCAGGCGATCAAGGCCGCTCAACAGCGTAACGTCATCTTGCCGGATGCCTATTATGGGGCTTTACAGAGCCAAGTCAGGCAGCAAGCCTTTAGCATTGCTGGTATAGCCAGTCTCGATCAACTCACCATTGTCCGTAATTCCCTGGCGGCCAATCTGCAAAGCGGCGGCACCTTTCACGAATGGCAAAAAGACATTCTGGAGTCCGGCACTTTGGATCTTCCCAAGCACCGGCTGGATAATATTTACCGCACCAATATCCAGCAAAACTATAACCGGGGACGCTGGGAGCGTTTTAACGCCAATAAAGACAATCACCCCTTCCTGATGTATGACGCCATCAATGATAGTCGTGTCAGGCCTGCACATTTGGCGCTGGATGGTATTATCAGGCCGGTAGGCGATGCGTTTTGGGATACCCATGCACCATTGAACGGTTACCGTTGCCGTTGCCGCTTGGTGAGCCTGTCCGATACGCAAGCGAACGACCGTTCCAGACCGGATAGCGAAGGCCGGGCCAGGGGTCTGCATAAGACTGATAACCCAAGCACGATGCAACCGGATAAAGGCTGGGACTATAACCCCGGTAAGACGCCGGAAACGGGCATTAATCAGGCGATTGCCCAGCGGCAACAGACCGCACCGATTCAACTGGTCGGAGTGCTTAATAAGCAATTAAAAAATATAATTACAGCGCCCCATATCAGTGATTATTTAAAAATACCAACCAGCGGAATCGGAAAGATTGCCGCAAAGACTACCCTACCTGAAATAGATCGGCTACACAGCATTACGGACTTGCCTGAAATACCGATTAAAAACAGTACCAGCATGCTCTTTCAGGGGCAGTATAATTTTTACCCGAACGGCGATGCTGTTGAAATTAATGTATCAACGACTTCAGGCCATCCACCGCTTACGTTGGCGCATGAAATAGGTCACTTTATAGATCATCAGGCATTGGGCGACATAGGATTATTTGCATCAAAAGACTCGCCCATGCTGGAAGGTTGGCGTAATGCGATAGCCGTTAGCGCCGCTACCAAAGCATTGGAGGATTTATTAAATGATGCTTATTATAAAAAGTTATCGACACATTATTTAAGTAAAGAGGAGCAATGGGCGCGATCTTATGCGCAGTGGGTAGCTATACGCAGTAAAAATACCAAGCTGATCAAGCAATATAAAGCTATCATAAAAAGCAGCAATAAAGCGGTTAGCGCATCACAATGGATAGGTGTAGACTTTAATCCTGTCGCTGCGGAAATAGACGCACTGTTTAAAAAATTAGGGTGGTTGAAATGAGTGAAACAAAAGACTGTATAGATATTGTTAAGGGCATTATTGACAAATACCCGGAGCAAGAATGGCTTAAGCAGTGTAAAAAAGCACTGCCCAATGAGGATATTATGTCGATTGTGGCAGCTATAGAAATTGCTTGTGGCGGTGATTGTTTGGAGATACCTAATAAATGATTGCCATCGACATCGATACCCGCGCCATTGATCAGGCGCTCTCCCGATTAAGCCAACAAGTCAGTAATATGCAGCCGATCATGACCGAGATTGGTGAAGAGATAGCCAGTCGGGTTGATCTGACATTTACCGATGCAACCGATCCTTATGGTAATCCGTGGGAAGCACTCTCCGCCATCACCCAAGCCAGGCGCACCAACGGCAGCAATAAACCCTTGAACGACACCGGCCGGCTAAAAGCGTCGATCACCAGTAACGCCAGCAGTCATGATGTCGAAATAGGCACTAATGTAAAATACGCAAAAACCCACCAGAACGGTGCCAGCCAAGGCCAATATGGAAAGAATAAACGCAATACGCCCATCCCTTGGGGGGACATTCCTGCTCGGCCTTTTTTGCCAACACAGGCACGAGGATTGCCTTCGGATTGGGAAACTGACATTCTGAAAATCATTCAAAAACACTTGGAGCGGGCTGTTTAAAAAGGCTTTTTTTAAGGCTAAAAAGACCGCTAAAAACCTATAAAAACGACCGCCAAAAAGAGCGAGTTAACCCGGTTTTTAAGCGCCTATTGACGCTAAAAAAAACCCGCTAAAATAACCGCAAAAACAAACCCACACCGCACTGCTTGCCAATCTGCTTTTTTAGTCATTTTATCCCTGTCTAAAAAGCCGCTGTAAAATATTGATTTAAAATTGGAATCGAGATAAATAAAAAGTAAGGGCAAGACAAGCCTAAAACAAAAAAACGCTTATACAGCATTGTCGATAGAATTAACGCTTTTAAATGATGTCAACTGTTTTTTATTATAATAACTAAAATAAGGCGCTTGTCCTGCCGGTACATGCCTGAAATAAGCCCCTAAAAATACCCCCCTAAAAAACCCGCTGAATACCTTCAGGCGGGTTTTTTTTTGCCTATAAAGTAGACTGGTCGCAACTGAAAAACTACCGCGAATCAATCGATGCCAAAAGCCCAAATCGCCCTTGCCGCCTGCCTGATTTCCCTGGGCAAAAATACCGGGGAAATCCAGTTATTTCCGGCCGGAAAATTTGACGCGCCGATGGGTTCGCTATTGGGTGCGGGGCCTTGGCAATTAACCGAAACCGGTGCCAAACAATTAATTGCTGCCGTCGGTTTACGTCAGAACGATATTTTGATTGATTATGAGCACCAAAGCCTGACCGCCAACAAAGAAGGTCATTCGGCTCCCGCTGCCGGTTGGATAAAGCCGGACTCGCTGATCTGGAAAGACACTGGCTTGTATGCCCAAAATCCGGATTGGAAAGACAAAGCGGCTACCATGATCAATGCCGATGAATACCGCTATCTGTCGCCGGTCTTCTCCTACGATAAAAAAACCGGGGAGGTACTGAATATTTTTAGTATCGCCCTGACCAATACGCCCGGTATCGATGGCATGACTGCCATTTCTGTTGCCGCCGCCATGACCGCTTATTTAACCAACCAACAGGATACCCCGATGGAAATTGATGAATTGATGGAACGCTTGCGCTATTTGCTCAATCTGCCACTGACAACTACCCCCGCCGAAATGGCTGGAGAGCTGGACAAGCTAAAAGCCATGATCGGTACGGAAGCGGTTGCCGCAACCAGTCTGATTGATTTATTGACCCACAAAGAGTCTGAAATTGCCGCGCTAAAATCAGCCACGCCCAATCCGGCTGACTATGTGCCTATGTCGGCCTTTTTGGCAGTACAGCAACTACAGCAACAAATGGATGCCATAGGCAAAGAACAAGCGGTTGCTGCACTGATCGCCGCACATCCTACCGTTATTATTCCGGCGCTGACCCCTTGGGCCACCGCGCTAGGCAAGCAGGATATAGGTGCATTACAGAGATATATTGAGTCAGCGCCGCCTATTGCTGCGCTGACTGCCAACCAAACCCAGGGCAACGCGCCTGATTCAAAAGACTTGAGTTATGATGCGCCAGACGGTTTTACCGCCGACCCCGAGCGCGTGGCCGCGCATACCGCCGCGCTAACGTACCAGACGCGGCATAATTGCGATTATATCGCCGCCCTTAAAGCCACCGGAGTCAACTAATGTCCCAACAAGCAATATCCATATTGTCTTTGTCGATTACAGCGATAGGTGCAATTGCCCAGTATCGCGGCGTCACTTATCTCGGGGCGCAGGTTGCCGCGATCAATGTCAAATGTATCGGCATTGCCGAACGGCCTGCCGTCCTTGGCGAGGTGGCTGTAGTCACCACAAAAGGCACTGCCATCGCCGAAGCGGGCGGTGCCATTACGGTAGGTAGCGCCCTGGCGTTTGATGCCTCGGGGCGGGTTGTGGCGGCGGCGGCATTTGCTATTGCAGCGCCTACGATTACGCCTGCGATGGGAACATTAGCAATTGGAACAGGTGCTATTGCCGTTACATCAACTGCAGCAAATGGAGCCATTCTTACTGGTGCACCAACGGCGACCTCATCAGCACCGGTTGCTACAGGTGGCGATATGCCCCAGTACATTGTCGGTTATGCCCTTCAGGCAGCAACGGCCGCCGGTGATTTTATCGAAATTTTAATGAATTAACAGGAGTATTTTATGGGCTTATCGACCAGTGCCACCCGAATTATCGATCCGATTTTAACCACTGTTATCCAGGGCTATGCTAACAGCGAATTGATCGGCCATAACTTGTTCCCGTCCGTGCCGGTAACCACCAGCGGTGGCCAGATTATCGAGTTTGGCAAAGAAGCCCTCAAGTTGTTCAGTGCGCGGCGCGGACCGGGCGGCAGAACGCGCCGGGTACAATTTGGCTACCTTGGCAAGCCGTTTGCATTAGTGCAGGATTCGTTGGAGGCGCTCGTGCCGCGCGAGCATTTGCGCGACGCCTCCATTGTGCCTGGCATTGATCTGGCATCCCGCGCGGTGCTGGTGACTATGCGCTCTTTGCTATTGCAGCTGGAGGTTGATCAAGCGGCCATAGCGTTAGATACAACAAAAGTCACCAATAACATCGTTAAGATTACAGCGAGCCAATGGGACACGGCAACGGCTGGGGTTAGCAATGTTAATCCGTTGACCGATATTGATGTAGGGCGGGAATCGGTTCGCGGCTTAACCGGGGTTTATCCCAATGTATTGGTATTGTCGGCCAAGGCGTTTAATGCTGCCAAAAACAATACCTATGTAATCGCGCGTTTGCAATACAACGCCAACGTCTCGCCCGATGCTACGACTATCACCGCACAAATGCTGGCCGGTTTGTTTAATGTAGAAAAGGTCGTGGTGGGCCGTGCGATTTACTTTACCGAATCGGGATCGTCCGTGGACATTTGGGGGCGGGATGCGCTGCTGGCTTATGTGCCGCAACAGTCGCTAGGCATAGAAGAGCCCAGCTTTGGCTATACCTACACCATGACCGGCAACCCTTCCGTAGAGCAGCCTTACTATGATAATAATGCAAAGTCGTGGGTCTACGGTGTTAACTATGAGCGGGCTCCCGTATTATCAGGTATCCAATCGGCATATTTACTAAAAAGCGTCTGCAACCCTTAATTATGGCCAGATACTTGGTACTGAGAGATGTGGGCTCTGGGCGTGGCAGCAGGAAGGGGATTAATCCCCTACTGCAACCTAACCCTTAAAAACAAGAGAGCTTAATTATGGCCAGATACTTGTTACTGAGAAGCGTGGGTTTTATAACCGGCAGGGTGGAAGCCGGTAGCATCCTTGAGCTGAATACCGGCAACCAACAGGAAAAGTTGGGTATTTCTGATGCGGATATTACGGGCTTGCTGGCGCGCGGTATCATTAGTCTGGCGGCTAATCAGACACCCGCTGCGGAGGACTACCCGCAAGGCACCGGCATGACCCAGATAAACCCACAGAAGTCTTTTCATTCTGTGGTGATTCCACAATCCTGCCCTATTGGCTCACTTTCCGGCGTCCAGACGGGTACTTTAGGCACGGTAGTAACGAGCCAAGTCCCTTTTGTAGCGGTTCAGATCGGTTTTATGGTGCCAGGGGGGTTCGGGGATTCTGGTGTGTTTAAAGCTCTGGTGGCGGGTACTGATGATCTGGGCACGTTTGATTTTAGCATACCCAATGATGCCAATTTTAAGAAGCCGATCACACCCAAGAAAGGTGGCTCAACTTATAATGTCATTGCCGCATCGCCGGGTGATCCAGGTTGGCAGTGGGTGACAAAGAACAATGGGACCGCTACAGATCACATTGTTACCGATACCGCGGCGACGACTAAAGAGGGTGTAACAGCCAAATTCTTGGGTTATATAGGGTCAGCGCTTGGTACAGTGGCAAACACTACACTGACGGTGACCGCGCTATATAATGGGTATATAGGCGCCAGTGAAGTTGTATTGGGTGTAGGCGTTGCTAATGGTACAACGATCGTCTCTCAACTGACGGGGACAACCGGAGGGATAGGGACGTATACGGTAGTCAACAGTCAGGCGTTGCCTTCTGTTGCACTGTCTGCGGTGACTTCCTTAAATATTGCATGGAGCGATATTATTGCCGTTGATGGCAGCTTATCAAGCTATGGCCTTTATCCGCTGTTATGCCGTGTAGTGCAAACTACGACAGCTGCTCAGGTTTATTCCAGAATTGGCATACTGCCAGGCGAATATACCGGAATCAATCAGAAGACGGATAGACTGGCAGCTAAACATGTCACGTTTTATAGGGTTGGCGATAATATCGGCACAATGGAAGCGCCACTGGCTTTAAGCTGGAATGATGGCCATACCATTACCGACAACAACTCTGCCCCCCCCCCGATTATGGTCAGATTCTTCTCGAGTGCGCCTCAAACGACCATAATTTGGGACGGTGACAGCCGTTTTGCCACATCCTCTGAATTATTAGCCACTAAAGCCTATTTGACACTGCAAGTGCTAACCCAAGAGCGGTTATTTGCCGCAGGCCTAAAAACAGCCTGTGTTAATTTGGGTGCTTCAGGTAATACCTCGGCGATTTATCAACATAGGGTGCTGAAAGTTTTATTAGATGAGCACGCCGATTATCTTATTTATCTGGTTTACACCGTTAATGACGGCAGTACCCTGACTGATGGGGTAACCGCGAAGGCGCTGGCAAGAGCCGCAGAGGTGGCCGCTATTGCTAAAGAGGCGGGCACTGTGGTCATTATGCTGACGGGCTTTCCAAAAGCAACCGGCTTCACCGGTAATGAGCTGGTTAACCTGGCTAAAATACGTGCATTTTGTGCAAATTTGGCATACTCGGTGCTTGACCCCGTGACTCTATACGGCGATGCAACCGGGGTGTATTTAACCAGTTGGAGCTATGACACGAATCACATGAAACAGGTGGGTTATGCTGATTTAGCCGCCAGAATAGCCGACATTATTTTATAGCGACAGTCATGAATTATTGCGCACCACAAGACCTGATGGACCGCTACGGTGAGCTGGAGATCATCCAGCTTACTGACCGCACCAATACCGGCAGTATCAATACAACCGTACTTAACCAGGCGATCAATGATGCCACGGCAGAGATCAACGGTTATATCACCGCCTATCTGCCAACGTCTGTCATCCCGGACAATCTGGTGCGGTTGGCTTGCGATATTACCCGTTATTATTTATTTGCCGATAGCCCGATTCCTCAAGCGGCCGTCCGCTATGATAATGCGATTGCTTATCTTAAATTGGTCAGAAAAGGCGTTGCGTCGTTAGCGCCGGATGCCACAGGCGTCGTTGCCGAGGTGCAGCTGGTTAGCGTACAGGTTGCCTCCGCGCCCGCTATTTTTGGCCGCGGATGTTAGCGGAAATAGAAGATGCCCTGATTGCCGCCATCAAGACGGCGCAACTGGGTTATGTGTTGGGGACGGTCGCCAGTTACGGCGGTGAGTTGGCGGATAATGAAAACAGCCTGGGCTTGTTGGTCAGGCAGTTTCCGGCAGTCTGGATTACCTTTAACGGTGACGATAAGGTAGCGGCGCTGGGCACTGCGAAAGATAAATGGAAGGTTGATGTGACCTTTATGTTACTGGTTGCAACCACCAACAAGCGCGGCGAGAAGTTTACCCGACACACCGCCCATGCCGGTTCGGAAGTGGGCGCTTACCAGATTATTGAAGATATGCGTTTGTTGCTGCTTAATCAGGATTTAGGCTTGGCTATCGAACGCTTTAAGCCTGGGCCGGTTAAAAGCCTGTTTAACAAAAAATTGCTGCACCAGGCGATGGCCATATTTTCCATCGAATTAAAAACCAGTTACATCATTACCCAACCTGCCGAGGCCAATCAGCCCGATTGGTTACGTACCGGCTTTGCTTATTATTTACTACCCGGCGATGCTGTTGCCGATGCTACTGATTTACTTACTCTAAGGACTCCCTAATGCTGGTAAAAGCCGCACCTGGTCTAAAAGTACCCAAAGAAACCAATCTAGTTGACTACATTACCGACGCTGAAGCTGTTGAGGTATCCGAGTCCGCTTATTATTTACGCCGGTTAAGTGATGGGGATCTGGTGCTTGCGCCATTAGCCACAGCACCACAACCGGCTATTGCCCTTAAGGAGGTCTTATAATGCCCAGTCCTAATATTGCCTTTGATACCATCCCGTCCAGCATCCGGAAACCCGGCAAATACATCGAGTTTAATACCAGGCTCGCGGTCAGAACCTTACCGGGTAATCTGCAAAAGACCCTCATTATAGGTCAGCGCCTTTCGTCTGGCAGCGTAACCTCGGATGCCACCCTCATTGATATTTTTTCCGATATTGATGCGGCGGTGGCTTTTGGTTATGGCTCTATCGCACACCTGATGTGCTCTGCTGCCATAAAAGCCAATCGCTATCTGTCCCTACAATGTATTGCGTTAGTCGATGCCGTTGCGGGGACTCTGGCCACCCAAACTCTAACTATTACCGGCACTCCCGGTGCAGTTGGTGTGCTGACTGTTGCTATCGGCGATCAGACGGTACAGATTGCCGTTGCGACTACCGACACAGCAACGACACTGGCCACCAGTTTGGTAGCGCAGATAGCCAAACAAAATACCCTGCCGATCACCTCTGCCGCTGTTGCCGGTGTAGTGACGTTAACAGCAAAGCATAAAGGCACGCTGGGGAACTCGATTAAGGTCAGCGCCACCGCGCTGGCCGGAACCCTGCCGATTAGCGGGCTAACGGTTGCCGTTGCTGTTGGCGTGACCGGTGCGACTGATCCTGTTATCGCCACGGCACTGGCAACCGTCTTTAGCGCCGGCCATAATATTATTATCAGTGCCTGGAATGATGCAATCAATTTGACCGCACTCAGGACGCATCTGGATTCGGTGTCCGGTGCTTTGGAGTTACGGGGCGCTATCGGTATTTATGGCTGGACGGATACTTATGCACTCGCCATTGCCCGCGCATCTGCCATTAACTCAGGACGTATCGCTTGCTGCTTTGTACCGGCAGGCTATGAAAACAGTTATGAGATTGCTGCCGCTTTTGGCTCGGTGGTCGCCAGCGAAGAAGATCCGGCACGGCCTCTGAATACCTTGGCACTGACTGGGGTCCTGGCTAATCCTCTGGCTAACCGTTCCAGCCGTACCGAACAGGAAGGCTGCTTGTACAACGGCGTGACACCCACCGAAGTGGGGCCCGGCGATAAGGTGCAGATTGTCAGGGCGGTCACGACCTATACGGTGGATGCTAATAGCATTACTGATATTAGTATGCTGGACTTGACCACCATCCGCACCCTGGATTATGTCCGTAAAGCCGTTCGTGAACGTATCGCCTTGCGCTTCCCGCGTGAAAAACTGTCCAGCCGCACCGCCGCCAAAGTGCGTTCGGAGATTATTGATGTGCTGTACAAGCTGGAGGAGCTGGAAATCATTGAGGGGGTTGATGACAACCTGACTGGGGTCATTGTTGAGCGGGACTCGCAAGACCCCAATCGTTTGGATGCAAAAATACCCACCAATGTCGTTAACGGCCTGCATATCTTTGCCGCCCGTATTGATTTATTACTGTAACGGAGTCGCCCCATGGCACTGCTTGAATATTTAGGATCCATTGTGATGGAGATTGATGGCCAAGAGGTTGAAATCACCTCGCTGGATATCAGACGCAATACCGGCCGCAAGCTGGTTAAAACCATGAACAAGACCGGACGCGCCAAGGGTTATGCCAAGGGCATTGAAACCTTTGACCTGAGTGTCTCGGCGGTTATCCCGCTACAGGGCGATATCGACTGGGCGGGCGTTGCCGGTGCCAAGATCACCATTTATCCGCAATCGGCGGGTGGCAAGCGCACTTCTTACCAGGACTGCTTTACCCTGGATGTGGGCAAGAAATATTCGGTGGATAATGAAGCCATGCAGGATTTGACTATGGCGGCGTTGCGTGAGGTGGTGGAATGATTAAGGTAACGCGGGACTTGGTGATAGGTATACGGGACTTGGCGGCAGGTATTGTCATCAATGACACATGGCAAATCAGTATGGTCATGCGTCAGGCGACCATTGCCGATGCCATTGCCGCTATCGAAAAAGGTGGGGCAGGCTCATCAAACCTGCGTCTAAGAATCTTTAAGGCAGGCGAACAAATCGAAAGCATTGGCACGATTACCGAGATTGATGGCGAGCTGTTAATGGGGCTGTCCGAGCTGGATGTTGATGCTATCTTGGAAGCCCAGGATGAGCTTGAAAAAAAGCTGAAGGGCTTGAAAGAGCCCTTAAACCCTACATCGACTTAGAGATTATCTTGCGCAGCCGGGGCTTTACCGATCCGTTGGCATTGACTGAAGCCCGCGCGGCCAGCCTTATCGACAGCTTGTCGGGACACCGCACGGCACAAACTAAAGCGCCGGATAGCCACGCTCAAACCTATATTAATACGCACCGTAAACATGTCCGCCAATAACCTGCAATTATCTGTTTTGCTCAGGCTCAATGATCAAATGAGCCGGGGCTTGCGTGCCGCCATGCAAGGCGTTGACCGCGAATCAAGAACAGCGACCCGGTCAGTGGAAGGCGTGGCGCAGGCTGCTAACCGGGTGCAGCCTAGCGGTATTGGCCGCTTGGTGGCTGCAATGCGCCAGGCCAATACTGAGGCGCGAAGCACAACCAGCTCGCTAGGCGGCATTGCCAGTGTAGCCAACCGTATCCAGCCTTTGGGCATCCAGCGCCTGACTTCCGCACTAAGAGCTATGCAAGGCCAAGCCAATTCGGCGCTGTCAGTATTGCGCCGGGTCAGTGGCGCAACGCTTAATGGCGGTATGGCAGTTGGTAGCGGCATTATGGCCGGCGGTTATGTGGCAAAAAATGCCATTGAACGCCCCATGACTTACGACCGAAGCCTGGCCTTGCTGTCGAATACAGCCAACTCGGATATGGATGCGACCGGGCGTATTGCCAATAAAGAGCGGCTTAATGCCGGCATACGTAATGCTGTTAATGTCGGCGGTGGCACGCCGGAGCAGGCACTTGATACCCTAAACGCGCTAGTAGGCAGCAATGCATTTGGTGGCGCTAATGAGTCTATGGCACAACTACCCATATTGCAAAAAGTAGCAACCGGAACTGGCGCTAACGGGCGGGAATTAGCTCAAATTATGGCAGCTGCCAAACAAACGATGGGCATTGCCGATAAGGATATGCCTGCGATGCTGTCAAAAGCGATCAAGGCCGGACAATTGGGTGGTTTTGAATTGACCGATATGGCGAAATGGCTGCCAGCACAAATGACGTTGGCGGGCGGCAACGGCATGAAGGGTATGGGGGGTTTTGAATCATTGCTGGCCGCAAACCAGGTATCGCGTATTACTGCTGGAACCTCGGATGAGGCGGGTAATAATATGGTTAATTTGCTGACTAAAATTAATTCCGCAGATACCTCTAAAGATTTTAAAAAGCTTGGTAAGGATCTAACTGGTACATTAGTTGAGGCACGCAGAAAAGGGCAAAACCCCTTGGAGGCATTCATAGCTTTAGTTGGCTCCATATCTAATAAGGATAAGGACTTTACCAGTCTACAAAAAAAAGCCAATAGCGCAACCGGAGCAGAACAAAAAGCCACTTATGCAGCTATGGCAGATATTATGATGCAAAAGAGCATAGGCGAGACTGTCCAGGATAGGCAGGCGCTAATGGGCTTGTTGGCAATGATCCAACAGATAGATAAATATAATAATTTAAAGGCTAAGGTAGCTGCTGAATCCGGCCAAGAAGCCGAAACCAGCTACCAAGTAATTGGCAGTTCGCTCGACTTTAAAACCGAACAACTGGGCAACAAAAAGGCTTTTGCGGCCATTGATGCGCTTGCTGATATTAACGGGCCTTTGGCAAGCTTATTAGACAAAGCCAATACGCTGGCAGAGGCCGATACGGTATTGGCAAAACATATCTACGAGACGGCAACGGCAATGGGCGTATTAGCTTCGGCGATAGCCGGTGGCGGCCTAATACGCTTGCTAATGGGTGGCGGCGGTGGTGCCGGACTTGCACGAATGGGTGGCATGGCATTATCAGGAACAGCAAGCATAGCAGCAGGTGTAGGTGGTTACAGTCTTTGGCAGATGGCTAAGCATGGTATGACGCCGGATAATACCAGTATGCGCCTGGACAAGAATATCAGTCTGCCACAACGCATTAATGAGTATTTAAATACCAATACCCAAGCGGATAAACCTGCCAAGGTTGAGGTGACGGTGGATGTCAAGAACGGCAACATCACCGCTGAAGTCAATAAGGCCAACAACCAACAGGCGAGGCGTAACTGATGTGGTCTGAAACCTTGTTGGAGGCCAGTTTTCGCGGCGTTAGCTTCGACTGCCTAAGTATTGAGGACGGTTTTGACAAGTCGGTTGCCGAACATGCCTTCCCCTATCTGTCCGGTGCTGACGTGGAGGATATGGGGCGAGGTCCGCGTCATGTATCCGTTCAAGCCTTTTTTTATGGCGACGATTACGAAGACCGCCTGAAAGCCTTTATTATTGCCCTGGAGAAACCCGGCTCTGCGGAGCTGATCCATCCGGTATTTGGCAGCATGAAAGCAGCGCAAGTGGTGCGTACCAGTATCCACCATGAAGCCGAAGCCATTGATCAGGCAACCCTATCATTTGAGCTGACTGAATCCACGACCGGAAATCCGTTCTTTGCCCAACAATCCGCCGCACAACAAGCCGATGCCGCCAGACAAAAGGCGCAAGCGGCAAGAGCCGCCTCAGCCTCCACCTTGACTACGCTGATGGCTAAATTAAAAGCCCTGAATCCCATGAGTCAATTAACCGCCTTGCGCCAACAGTTATTGGGGCCGGTGTTTGCCCTGAAAGCCATGGCAGGCGGGATAATTGCAGCGGGTATGGATATGATTACGTATCCGCTAAGCTGGGCCAGTGATTTAACGGCGTTGGCCGGTGGCGTCATGAATGTAGGCGGCTTTTCGGTAACGACCTTATTGGCTGATTATCGCAATGCCGCTACCCGCCTATCCGGTGTGTTATTAAGCGGCTCCACCGTTGTTGATTACAATACCGGCCTGCAAAGCGTAAACACGTCAGTCGCCGTGATTAATGCAGATGTGCCTACTGAAGCCGATGCGATACAGGCAACACAAGTCCATTTGCAAGTTGAACGGGCAACGACTATTGCCGATACGGCAGCGGCCGTATTACAGTCAGAAGCCCAAGCCGCGACGTTGACCCCGCTTGATATTGAAACCATTACCAATATTGCCAGAACCGAACTTGAAACCGCCATTGAGCTGGTGCGTGCCGCTTATCCGCTAATGATTGCCCGGCCTATTATTGAGAACCTGAAAGATACGGCACTGGCTCTGCAAGTCACTGCGCAAGCCATCATCGTCTTGCATCCGCCCTTAATTACCCGACTGGTCGCCGCACCGGCCCCATTACGGGTTTTGGCGCACCGCTGGTACGGTGACCATGATCGTGCGCTGGAGTTACAACGCTTAAACAGTCTGGTTAATCCCAATTTTCTGCAAGCCACTGACCCATTGACCGCTTATGCCAGCTGATCAAGTTTCTTTGTTGATTGGCGGTCGTAGCCACAGCCACTGGGAAAGTTACAGTATTGACTCCAATTTGCTGACCCCCGCTGACGCCTGGCAAGTTTCCCTGGGCGTTGACCGGCAACCTATCCCGGACAGTTTACGCCCAGGTGCAGCGGTACAGGTACAAATTGGCAGTGACACGGTATTAAGCGGACTGGTTGACGATGTTGAATTGTCAGTATCCCGTAACGAGCATAGCTTGCGCTTATCGGGGCGTGATGGTGCCGCCCTGTTGGTTGATTGTTCAGCCCCTGTTTTTGTCTCCAGGCAAACCGATTTGGCGGAAGTCGTTAACAAGATCGTCAAGCCATTAGGTATTGCCAAAGTACGCATTGACGGCACTGGCCAGTTTGAGAAAATCAATGTCGAGCCGGGTGAAACCGCTTGGGATGTACTTGCCCACGCTGCCGAAGCGAGCGGCTTGTGGCCGTGGTTTGAACCGGATGGTACATTGGTGATTGGCGGCGCTGACATCACTACGCCAGTCGTTGCAACACTGATCATGAATTATGCCGGTGACGGCAACAACCTGCTCTCGTTGAATCGCAGTGAAAGCATTGCTAGCCGTTACTCGGAAATTACGGTATTAGGCCAATCGCACGGCACTGAAATTAATGATGGAAAAGCGGCCATTTTAGGTAAGGCCACCGATACTAGTCTGGCTGTTTATCGACCGCACATTATTATCGACAGCGAGTCTACCAACCCACAAATTGCCTTGCAAAGAGCCCGTAAATTACTGGCTGATGGCCGTCTTGAAGGTTACACGCTGACGGCACAAGTCGCAGGTCATCGTATTAATCAAGACGGCTTGCTATGGACACCGGGGCAACGAATACAAGTCAGGTCGGAACCGCATGGCATTGATGCCATTTTTTTATTAATGGGCAGAACCTTTAGACGGGACCGGAGCAACGGCACCACCACCGACTTGTTGTTAAAAGAAGATGGCGTATGGACACTGGATGCGCACCCGCACACCAAAGCCCATAAAAAAGTACGGACACCCAAAGGCCAGGAGCTGGAAATAGTGGATACTACCGAATGATTAAAGACATTGACCGTCGCATCAACCGCGCGTTGACCGGCATTCGCCAAGCTTTTCGTGGCGTATTGGGTATCGCTAATACAGCGCCCAATATTGCACTGGTACAGATTGCCGGATTGACAGGTGAAACCGTACAGGATAATGAGCTGTTCCAGCACTACGGTTACAGCTCCAACCCGCCTGCGGGCAGTGCCGTGATTGTCCTACCCTTGGGTGGCAAGTCCTCGCAAGGCGTGATTATTGCCAGCGAACATGCCCAATTTAGAGTAAAGAATTTGAAGCCGGGGGAAGTTGCCATCTATACCGCTGAAGGCGATTCCATTGTATTAAAAAACGGACATCTGATTGAAGTGACAACCCAAACTTTAAAAATCACGGCGACGACAAAAGTGGATATTACTACTCCGTTATTGCAAGTGAATGGTGGTGATATTAAGGCTGATGCTATCTCGCTTAAGGGTCACAAGCACAGTGATCCGCAAGGCGGCATTACGGGTACGCCATCATGACGGCCAGCGCCCTAAGCCCATTAACCGGCGACTATGGTATTGATAATGGGGCTGTGTTGCGTGATGACTCAGGTGGACTAATGAACGCGATTGTTTTACGTATCCTGACCCCGTTAGGCAGCTACTGGGCAGAGCCTTTATTAGGCAGCCGACTGCATGAATTACAGCGCGAAAAAGACGTGGAACGCGTGGCAATATTAGCCAGGCAATACTGTGAACAAGCCTTGCAAGGACTGCTGGATGATGGCCGCGCCACGGCCATCGAAATACAAGCCCAGCGCAATCATGACGGACGCTTGTTAATGGCAATTACCGTTACGGCCGCCAATGGGCAGCGGCTTACTTTTAATCATCCTGTGCCGGTAGGTTTATGAGCTATATCACCCCTGACTATACATCTATAAAGACCGCTATCCTGCGGGACATCAGCAATCAATTGCCGGGTGCCGCCATAGGTTCCGACTCCGATTATGCCGTCAGGGCATCGGGCGAAGCAGCCGCCATTGAAGGGCTCTACCAGCACCAACAATGGCTATACCGCCAGATATTTCCGGATACGGCTGACAGCGCTAATTTGGAATATCATGCGCGGGTGCAGGGACTGACCCGCAAAGCCGCAGCCCAAGCCTCGGGGTCAGCAACCTTTACCGGTTTGGCAGGCAGCCCGATACCACAAGGGACAGCCGCCCAAACAACAGCCGGTATCGCATTGGTAACAATAGCCGCAGCCAGCATTGATGGGACAGGATCGGCTATTGTTGCCATCAGTGCGTCGATAGTCGGGATATCCGGCAATCTGCCCGTTAATACAGCGCTGGCATTAACAACCGCGCCCACCGGCATTAATACGGCATTGCTGATATCGACAGCGACTACCGGCGGCGCAGAAATAGAGGCTGATAGCGGACTGTTGGCTCGCTTGCTGTTTTTGTTACAGTCCCCGCCACAAGGTGGCAGCGCCTCTGATTATAAAGACTGGGCGCTTGCCGTATCCGGGGTAGGTTATGCTTATATCTATGGGCAGCGCCGCGCCATTAATTCGGTTGATATTGTTATTTTGGATAGTCTGGGCGCACTGCCTACAACGCAGCTGATTACAGCAGCTCAAGCCGCCATTGATTTGGCGAGGCCTGTTACAGCCGATTGCCTAGTATTGGCGCCGACTGCCGTACCGGTAGCCATTACCGCAACACTTACTGTATCAGGCGTAACAACTGTCCAAGTGGCCCCGGCCATAACTGCCGCATTGCAAGCCTATTTTAATAGCTTAAAGCCGGGCGATACCGTCATTAAAAACAAATTAATAAATTTGATACTGGCCACATCAGGCGTTGTTGATGTTGCGCTAAGTGCGCCCGCTACCAACGTAGTCACATTGGTCGATAGCGTTAATGTGCAAATACCCGCGTTGGGTACGGTAACGTTGTCATGAACCAGCACAGCACCGTATTAAAACAGTGCTTACCGGCGGTTAGTTATGATGCCAATGCCAGTAATTTGGCGATTGAATTAAGCGCTGTCGGCAATCAATTGGATAGCGCCCTGCATTATGCCGATCAACTAGCAGAGGAGATGGTGGCTGATACGGCCATGCAGACCCTGACAGATTGGGAGCGGGTCTATGGTCTGCCGGATGCGTGCGTGACGATTGCACAATCACTGGCCCAGCGCAAAGCGGCGCTCTTATCAAAAGTGCAAGCCAAAGGCGGACAAAGCCGCGCTTACTTTATCAGTCTGGCAATGGCTTTGGGTTATCCAGCTGCAAGCATTGATGAGTTTGCCTTGCTGACCTGCAATAGTGATTGCAATGGCGAATTGAATAGCCAAAACGATTTGCTGGCATGGCGACTGAATCTTCCTAACGCATCAGGCGGCTTGTTTGTGATGGACTGTGACAGTGACTGCAACAGCGCCCTGCAAAGCTGGGGCGATGAAGCGATACAATGTCGTATCGACCTATTTAAACCCGCTCATACGAGCGTTATTTTTGCGTATCCATAGGGGATTTTATGCAGCGTATTGATACATCGACCAAGTTTGCCGACCTATTTGGCACCGGTAAACACGGTTTTAGGGATGGCAACAAAGGCATAGGTCAGGCAGCAACAGCCTTTAATGCCGCTTGGTTTAACTCGGTGCAAGAAGAGTTGGCCGGGGTGATTGAGGGGGCTGGAACCGCATTGGTTCCCGGCACCAATACACAGCTGGTGACTGCTATCCAGTCGGGGAAATTGCTGTCGGCAGTAGCGGTGAATACTGGCGATACCTTTAGCGCAACACTGACGCCAGCTATTACTGGATTAACCAATGGACTGACCTTATATATAAGAGCGCCAGCAGCCAACACGACAACTACACCAACCTTTAATGCCGGTTTTGGTGGTGCGATTGGCATTGTTAAGGGTAACGGGCTTGCTTTGGTTGCTGGCGATATTGCCGGAGCGGGGCATTGGTTGATGTTGCAATATGATGCGACACTGGTTAAGTGGGTGTTGTTGAATCCGGCAACGGGGATTGTCGCTCCAGCCAGTTTACCCGTTGGCACAATTATTACCCAAGCAAAAGCAGGGGCGACATTGCCTGGATATTTGCAGTGTCCATTGACCGGATCAACACAATTAATCACTGATTTCCCAGCACTGGCCGCTGTGCTTGGTACGTCATGGGGTGGCAATGGTACGACTACATTTGGGATACCGTACTTTGCCGCCGATCAAGTTCCCATTCAAGCTGGCGCTGGTGTTGTTGGAACACATAGTGATGGTTCAATTCCTGCACATTCGCATTCATATAACGCAACTGGGGTTGGGAGTGGTAATAGTATCGGTGGATTTACGGGCGGTCAGCCATATAATAGTACGAATACATCAAGCTTCGGTACGGGCACGTTAAATCTAGCCGCCGGTAATCGCGTCAATTTTTGGGTGAAATACTAATGAAAACAGTTTATTTATATGATGAAAACGGCCTGTATACCGGCACGTATGATGCACAAGAAAATCCGGTCAGACCTGGCGCATATATTAAACCTGACTTATCGACGGATATTGCCCCCGACCATACTGATAAAGCATGGCCTAAATTTTTTAGTGGGTTGTGGGGTAGCACGCCTGACAATCGCGGCAGGGTTTTTGACACAGTGACAGGTGCGCAGATTGAGCATGATGAGTTGGGTGATTTACCCAGTAATTTAACGGCTATTGCCAAGCCAGACGGTTTTTATAAATGGTCTGGCACCGCGTGGGTGGTTGATTTGGCCGCGGCAAAAACTGCAAAAAACACTGAAATAAAAGCTGATTGCAGCTTGGCAATAGCTGCAGGAATTAGCTCAGATGCGTTAGGGTCTACATATACCTATCCAACGACTCCGCTTGACCAAGCCAATTTAACGGGGCTCATTACATCATCACTATTACCCAATTATGGCGATGAGTATAAATTTTGGTGCGCTGATTTAAACGGTATTTGGGCGCGTCGTAGTCACACTAAATTACAGATTCAATGTGTCGGTAAATCGGTGGTTTCTCATGTTATTTTTCAGCAGGAAAAGTATGAGCAAAAATTGTCTGAAATTGCTCTGGCAGACGTGGGAAATTTAGCGTTAATAGCGTGGTAAAACTTGTTTTATTTTTCTTTTAAAAGCGTTAAATCTTGTGTTTTTTAGCGCTATTTTTTTGTTTAGACTTTGCCAAATATCTAACAAAACTACGCCAAATATCTCGCGTCGTTACACATTTGTTGCTTTTGCTGTATTGCTTTTGGTTTGGTGGGTAATACATTATCAATATACCTATTCGCTAAATCAGCAAAGGTGTGTTTTTTTGCTTCCACTGTTTTGAAGTGCCGCCCCTCCCCTCCCTGATTGCGCTCTCGGTATCTTGTACCCATTTGTTAGCGTCCGTTTTTCTTTTAAATGTAGCTGTCTGGACTGGGTAGCCTTTTAACCTAATTTCTGCTGTATAGCGTGGGGTTCCGTCTTTAGCCGTGCGGGTTTTTATGCGTGCCATGATTGCTTCCTCTATCGGATAGCAAGCGGCTTTGGTATGATGCTTTAGCCATTTGCTTAACCCTATCTGTTAAGTGAGTCGGTATGGCCTTGTTTGGTGGTGGTAGACCTGCAAGGCCGCTTTTTTTCTAGGGTTTGATTATAATACTTTTCCCATTTTTGTCCCAATTGACTATAACAAATGGTAATAACTGACAATAAGACAAACAGTTTAAGTTATTGAATTACTTGTTATTGTTTGTTGTTGGTTATTGCCTGTTAATGCTCCCCATCGATTAACAATCATGCAAAAAAGCTCGGCGGTCTTTTCGGCATCATATAAAGCTGAATGCGCTTTTTCATTGTCCCATTCCAAACCGGCTGCCTGGGCAATTTTTGCCAGTACCGTTTGTTGATAAGCTAATCCTCCCAATGTCGCGGTGTCAAATGAGCTGAACGGATGGAAAGGGCTGCGCTTTATTTGGGTGCGTTGGATAGCGGCATTTAAAAAAGCGATATCAAAAGCTGGATTGTGTCCTACCAAAATCGCCCGTGTGCAGTTGTTACGTTTTACGGCCTGTTTAATCGGTTTAAAGAGCATATCCAGCGCCTCTTTTTCATCGATTGCCATACGAAATGGGTGGTACGGATCGATGCCATTAAATTTGAGAGCCGCCGGATCGAGTTCGGAATTTTTAAAAGGTACCACGTGCGTTGTATAGCGTTCGGTGACTTCCAGCTCATTATTATTGTTAAGTTCAACAATAACGGCGGCAATTTCCAGTAAGGCATTTTTTTTTGGATTAAAGCCGGCTGTTTCTATGTCGACGATGACAGGGAGGTAGCCTCTAAAGCGTTGGGCTAGAGGAATTGCAGGTGTATCCATTAGGTTGGGTGGTATCCAAAGGTATCGAAAAGTTAAGGCATGTTACGCCAAGTTGGGCGTAACAAGGTAAAATATACGGTTTTAATTGTAAGTATTCACCTCCCCCTTTGAAAAAGGGGGAGGGCAAAGCGAGGGGCAGTAAAGTGGACTCCATTGTCCAGACAATATTTAAGGCCAATTAAGAGGGCATCGATTCCGTTACAGCAGATTGGCGCTGTCCCATTTCTTCTTTTGAAGAAACCCGTTTATC
>Ga0265593_1000337_pt1 | contig 28243 bp, 31 predicted proteins | sample saktaG_8_FD_190136 | JGI IMG/M metagenome (GOLD analysis project Ga0265593, IMG submission 190136) | Saline water microbial communities from Sakinaw Lake, British Columbia, Canada - sak_2011_5_24_36m | ecosystem: Environmental > Aquatic > Non-marine Saline and Alkaline > Saline ...
CGAGAACATCTTTAATTCGCTGAAGATTCTGGTCTGTCTGATCAAGTTTTTTAAGCGCCTCTTCTTTTTTTGCTTTATATTTTGAAACACCGGCAGCTTCTTCAAAGATATATCTTCTTTCCAGGGGTTTGGAAGAAAGTATAGCGTCCATTTTACCCTGTTCAAGAATAAAGTAAGTATCCGTGCCCACGCCTGAATCCAAAAACATATTTGTGATATCTTTCATACGGCAGGGGTTTTTGTTAATAAAATATTCGCAATCAGAATTACGAAAAATCTGGCGGGTTATTTTTAATTCTTCAAAATCAAAAGCGAGTTGGCCTTTTAGATCTGAAAAGATCAGGGAAACTTCGCCCATACCCAGGGGTTTTCTTCCTTCCGTCCCGTTGAATATTACATTATCCATGGAAGGACTGCGGAGGGACTTCACACTCTGTTCTCCGAGCGCCCAGCGAATAGAATCAACAATGTTAGATTTACCTGCTCCGTTCGGACCAACTATACAAGTAATGCCGGGTTCAAAGGCAATATCAGTTTTATCAGCAAAGGATTTAAAACCATAGAGCTGTAGTTTTTTTAAAAGCAACTGATCTCCTCACAAATACTTATATCTGGTTCTATATTAAATAGAAAAACCGAACATCACGTGATAAATACAGCAAAGCAACTATTTTAAATCGGCATATGTAGTGGTCAAATACAAATTGACCGCTACATATAGTATAATGATTTTATCAGGTTTGTCAAGGAGAAATAGAGTTATTCCGAGGTTTTTCCAGACGTTTCTGTTTACTTCAAGTATTTACGGTAAGTTATTTGATAGCAAGTGATTTTTAAAATTGTTTTACTATAATAAACCAATGAGAATTAATGCATTATCTTTTTAATAGTGTTTTTTCCCAATAGCCGACATCAATCCACTTATTGAACTTCCGGCCTACTTTCTTAAAATGGGCTACTTTTTTAAACCCGAGCTTTTCATGAAGTTTGACACTTACCTTATTCGGAAGCGCAATTCCGCCTATAATTACGGCGCAATCCGTCTTCTTCAGGATTGAAATCAATTTTTTGTAAAGCAAAGTACCATATCCGCATCCAAGATGCTCCTTATGAAGGTATACGGTAAGTTCTTTTGAATATTTATAAGCCTCTCTATCCTGGAATTCCGTGGCATATGCATACCCGACAATTTTCCCTTCAACAACTCCGACAAGCCAGGGGAATTTTTTAAACTGACCTTTCATTCTTCTGGCTATTTCCGAAGGCCGTATCGTTTTAATTTCAAATGTAATTGGAGTATTTTTTATATAATAATTATATATACCCGTGATAGCAGCAGCATCATTTTTTGTTGCTTTTCGTATCAACATTTTGCCCTCCGCATTAGAACTAAATTTTATTATTTTTTCCCAGCGTTTGTTCTTAAGAATTCCTCAATAAAAACATCAATATCTCCGTCCATAACAGAAATCGTATTAGTAACTTCCACCCCGGTTCTGTTATCCTTTACCAAACGGTAAGGCTGGAACACGTAAGATCTTATCTGGCTGCCCCACTCAATATCTTTCTTTTCACCCTGAACAATTTTCATCTCTTCTTTTCTCTTTTTTCCATAAAATTCATACAACCGGGCCTTCAAAACTTTATAGGCCATGGCTTTGTTTTTCATCTGGCTTCTTTCAGATTGGCAGGTTACCACAATTCCCGAAGCATAATGCGTAAGCCGTATCGCGGACTCCGTCCGGTTTACATGCTGCCCGCCCGCGCCGGATGCGCGATAGGTATCAATTCTTATTTCTTCATCTTTAATATCAACTTCCACGTCATCCACTTCGGGCATTACGTCCACGGAGGCAAAGGAAGTGTGGCGTCTTTTATTTGAATCGAAAGGCGAAATGCGCACAAGCCGGTGAACTCCTTTCTCAGCTTTTAAGAAACCATAAGCATTAGGACCGGAGACAAAGAGAGTAACATCCTTGAGTCCCGCTTCCTCCCCCGGCTGATAGTCCACCATTTCCACGGCGAAACCTTTTCTCTCCGTCCAACGGCTGTACATGCGAAGCAGCATAGAAGCCCAATCTTGAGATTCTGTACCCCCGGCTCCGGGATGAATAGAAAGGAAGGCGTTATGGGTGTCATATTTATCGGTAAAGTAAAGTTTGAGTTCTTCTGTGCGGAGATCTTTTTTGAGTTGCGTTAATTGCTCTGTAATTTCTTTGAAGAGTTCAGGGTCTTCGCCGAGCTTGATAAGTTCCAGCCCCGCCGCGATATCGGCAGCCTTGGAATTTAGCGCCTTCCAGTTGTCCAGTTCTTTTTTATTTTCATCGCGCTCTTTCATCAGTTTCTGCGCTTGTTCGTTATCTTTCCAAAAATCTGCGTTACCGGACAGGTTGTCCAGCTCGGCAATCCTTAACTGTTTTTTAGACAGGTCAAAGATGCCTCCACATTTCCCGGATTTTTGCATTTATTTCTATGATTTCTTCTCTGAGTTCAGACATTATTCACATCCCTCCACTAAAATTCTAACTTTTCCCGGCAAGACCTCAACAAAGCCTTCCTCAATACTCAACTCTTCGTGAATATTTCCATGCAAATATTTTATTTTTCCTTTTTTTAATACTGCCAGAAAAGGAGCATGATCCTTTAAGACCCCAAAGCTCCCAAGTATGGAAGGCGCTTCCAGAGACTCCACCTCGCCGTTAAACAACATTTTCTCCGGCGTTAATATTTCAAGCATAAAACTTTTACTCATCTAAAAATACCGCTCCTTCACCTGAAAATAATTACTGCATTTTCTCCGCTTTCTCGACTGCCTCTTCTATCGTGCCCACCATATAAAATGCCTGTTCCGGCAACTCATCATACTTACCCGCTATTATCTCCTTGAAACCCTTTATTGTATCTTTAATACGCACATATTTCCCGGCTATACCGGTAAAAGCTTCGGCAACAAACATCGGCTGGGAAAGAAACTTTTGAATCTTTCTTGCCCTGTTTACCGTCAGTTTATCTTCCTCTGAAAGCTCGTCAATTCCTAGTATAGCAATAATATCCTGCAAGTCCTTGTATCTTTGAAGAATTTTCTGCACTCCGCGCGCAACGGCGTAATGTTCCGCGCCGACAACTTCCTCGGAAAGGATTTTTGAAGTGGAATCCAGCGGATCTACAGCGGGATATATTCCGATATCTACTATCTGTCTGGAAAGAACGGTAGTAGCGTCAAGATGCGAAAAAGACGTAGCAGGCGCGGGATCTGTCAAATCATCCGCGGGAACATAAATCGCCTGAACCGAAGTAATCGAACCTTTCTTTGTTGAAGTTATCCTTTCTTGCAGGGCTCCCATCTCAGAACTTAAAGTCGGCTGATACCCTACCGCAGAAGGCATGCGTCCGAGCAGGGCTGAGACCTCAGAACCGGCCTGAACAAATCTGAATATATTATCAATAAATAAAAGCACGTCCTGCCCTTCTTCATCCCGGAAATATTCCGCCATCGTGAGTCCCGAAAGAGCTATTCTTAGCCTGGCTCCGGGCGGCTCGTTCATCTGCCCGAAAACCATAGCAGTTTTTTCGATTACCCCGGATTCTTTCATCGAAAGCCAGAGGTCATTACCTTCTCTGGTACGTTCACCTACTCCGGCAAACACGGAAAAGCCGCCGTGCTGTGTGGCAATATTTCTGATCAACTCCATAATAATTACAGTTTTGCCGACACCTGCGCCGCCAAATAGTCCTATCTTCCCTCCTTTAGGATAAGGTGCCAAGAGATCCACTACTTTGAGCCCGGTCTCAAGCATTGAAACTGTGGTATCCTGTTCTTCAAAAGAAGGCGGTTCCCGGTGAATAGGACTAAATTTCTTAGCTTTCGCATCGCCTAAATTATCTATCGGTTCACCAAGGATATTAAACATTCTGCCAAGAGTTTCCCTGCCTACCGGCACGGATATAACTTTACCCGTATTAATAACTTTTGAACCTTTTCTGAGCCCGTCCGTAGAGGACATGGCTACCGCTCTTACGGTATTATCTCCCAGGTGTTGCTGCACCTCGGCAATTATCTCCATTTTTCCGTAATCTCCGGGAGTATCCCGCTGAATACTTATAGCGAAATAAATACCCGGCAGATCACCGGAGGGAAATTCAACATCTACCACTACTCCTATGATTTGCGAAACAAAACCTATATTTTTGTCTTCCACAATTTCTCCCTTTTTTGCGGCAATTTCTAACTAAAATTAACTGACGGCAGCGGCTCCACCGACAAGATCACTCAATTCTTTGGTAATGCCTGCCTGCCTGGTCTGATTATATATCAGCGTGAGTTTTTTCATCATATCATCGGCGTTTTTCGTTGCCTGTTCCATAGAGGTCATGCGCAGGCCTTCCTCGGAAGCGTTTGATTCAAGAAGTATACCAAAAAAAACAATAGTCAGGTATTTTGGCAATAATTTTTCCAGAATAGTTTCTATATCCGGTTCAAAGATAAAATCCGATTTTACTTCTGAAACCACATCCACGGAAACCGGCAACAAAGGAAATATCTTTGTTTTGGTTTGGGTGGCAGCTACAAATTCATTATAGATTATCGTAACACTGCGGTAAGTGCCGCTTTCATATCTTTCCAGTATCTCATCAACGACATCAACTACCGCACAATAATTCAGATTATGCATGACCCCTGAATAATTATAGATTGCCTGAAACCCGCGGTGCCCCAGATATTCCTTACCCTTTTTACCCACCGTAATGATATCCGGCGTACTTGAGAGAGAATTAAGATATTTTAAACATTTTTTCAAGAGGTTACTGTTAAAACTGCCGCAAAGCCCTTTATCGGAAGCAATAACAATAACTAAATCCTTTTTGGCTTTCTCAGGAACGGTAAAATAGACATGCTCGTAATCCTCGGGTTTTTTAGAAGCCAGATCTTTCACAAGCATTTCCATTTCATTCATGTAGGGGCGGTTTGAAATAAGGTTAAGATAGGCTTTTCTATATCTGACGGCAGATACCATTTTCATGGCTTTAGTTATCTGCTGGGTCTTTTTAATACTGGCTATTCTTTTTCTGATCTCGCGAGTATTCATCTTCGGTAACGTATTCCTTTATTGATATATTTAAACTATTTTAAGTCAACCGAAAAGCTTTTATTCCCATTCAATAGTCGAAGGCGGTTTGCTGCTTATGTCATAGACAACCCTATTTACACCCCTGACTTCATTGACAATCCGGTTAGAGATGCTATTCAAAACTTCGTAGGGCATTTTAACCCAGTCTGCCGTCATTCCGTCCTGGCTCTCGACTGCGCGCAGGGCTATAACATTTTCATAGGTTCTCTCATCGCCCATAACGCCGACGGTTTTTATAGGTAAAAGAACACCAAAGGATTGCCAGATAGTTCTATAGAGATTCGCCTTTTTTATCTCTTCCGTAATTATACTGTCGGCATTTTTAAGTATTTCCACATTTTCTCTGGTAACCTCTCCGAGTATTCTCACTGCCAGACCCGGGCCCGGAAACGGCTGCCGCCAGAGTATTTCATCGGGTATTTTAAGTTCCTTACCAAGAACCCTTACTTCATCTTTAAAAAGTTCGCGGAGCGGCTCTATAAGTTTAAATTTAAGGTCTTTCGGTAGTCCGCCCACATTGTGATGAGACTTAATAATGGAGGAAGGCCCTTTTGTCGAAACACTTTCAATAACATCGGGATAAAGCGTTCCCTGTGCTAGAAATTCCATACCCCCCAGATCACCGATCCGTTTGGCTTCTTCTTCAAACACTCTTATAAATTCACCGCCAATAATCTTTCTTTTTTCTTCAGGATTTGTAATACCTTTTAGTTTATCCAAAAACCGATCAGAAGCATCAACATAATGCAGGTTTAATTTAAACCCGTCCCTGAAAGTTTTCAAGACCTGGTCTTCCTCGTTTTTACGAAGAACGCCGTTATTAACGAACACACAGTGAAGATTATCTCCTATAGCTTTATGAATAAGCACTGCCGCTACAGAAGAATCCACCCCGCCCGAAAGTCCGCATAAAACCTTTTTATCCCCCACCAGTTTTTTGATATTTTCTGTAGCTTCTTTAACATAGGCTTTCATCGTCCAGTCACCGGCGCAGCCACAGATCTTTACCAGAAAATTTTTAATTATATCCTTACCGTTTTGCGTATGGACTACTTCAGGATGGAACTGTACGCCAAATATCTTTTTAGCCCGGTTTCTAACTGCGCCAAACGGACAGCTCATTGTATAAGCAATGGTTTCAAAACCTGGAGGAAGTTTTGTAACCTGATCACCATGCGACATCCAGACATCAAGTGTTGATCTGGAATTCCACAGCAGATCAGAAAAATCCTTAATGAGAAGCTTCGCCAAGCCATATTCTCTTTTTTCGGCTTTAGTAACCTTCCCGCCTAGAGTGTGCGAAATTAGTTGCATGCCATAACAGATACCGAGAACCGGAACCCCCAACTCGAAAATATCTTTATCAATCCCAGGTGCCCCTTCCGCATAAACACTGGCGGGTCCACCTGAAAGTATGATGCCCTTTAATTTGGGGTTATTTTTTAACTGGGCCGCAGTTGTTGTCGGAGGCACGATCTCGCAATAAACATTATTCTCCCTGACCCGGCGCGCTATTAACTGGTTATACTGTGAACCGTAATCAAGTATGGCTATGAACTCTTTTGTATAAGCTTCTTGCATTTTATTTCACCTTTAATGCTTGATAGATATCTTTCTCAAAAAGTTTTGAAAACATCTTAAAATCCGCTAAAGCCAACTCGCTAAAATCTTTATCGTTTTCTATGCAAAAAAGCACCAGTTTTCCCGTAGATGTATGAGCATCCTTAAAATTGAGGCCTTTTTTGACCAGATAATTCGCCACTTCCACAGCGTCAGAATAATCCTTATACAAAGCCTTTTTTATATTGCCTGTTTTAAGTTTAATATTATTGAAAAGCAATTCCATTATCGTCAATGATTCTTTGAGAGAATCAGCAACATTAAATAAGTGAAGCTTATCTTCCTGCATATCACTATTGTAAGCAAGAGGAAGGCCTTTCATTACGGTGAGTATCCCCATTAACCCTCCGTAAACGCGTCCGGTCCGGCCGCGGATAAGTTCAAATATATCCGGGTTCTTTTTCTGAGGCATAATACTGCTGCCGGTGGTGAAAGCATCACTGATTTCCACGAAGGCAAATTCTTTGGTAGACCAAAGTACCATTTCTTCTGAAATACGGCTCAAGTGCATTGCAATAACAGCGCAGTCAGAAATAAACTCTATAATATGGTCACGGTCCGAAACCGAATCAATGGTATTTTTTGTGGGCAGCGCAAAGCCCAGTTCTTTAGCAACATATTTACGGTCAATAGGAAAACTAGTTCCTGCTAAAGCGCAGGCTCCGAGAGGCATTATATTGGTCCTTTTATACGCATCCGTAAGACGACCTATATCGCGGCACAGCATCTCTGTGTAGGCGCCTATATACTCCTCAAATTTTACGGGTTGCGCATGCTGCATATGTGTAAAACCGGGGATTACAAACCCTTTGTGGAGCGCACTCCACTTATCAAGAGAAATTATTACTTTTTGTAGTTTAAGAACTATCTCTATAATCTCGGCTTTCAAATATAGTTTTTCATCAAGCGCTATCTGGTCATTACGGCTCCGGGCTGTATGCATCTTTTTCCCGGCTTCTCCGACAATTTTTATTACTTCTTTTTCTATATTGGTATGAATATCTTCAGCTGCAGGGTCAACGATAAATTTTCCGTTTTCAATTTTTTGCAACACCTTTTTTAAGGCAGCTATTATTTTAGCCGCATCCTTAGAGGGAATGATCTTTTGTTTTCCGAGCATTTTGACGTGAGCAAGACTCCCTATACAATCATACTTTGCAAGGCGATTATCAAAAGATATAGAAGCGGTAAACTTCCCCGCCATTTTATCAGGATCTGTCTTAAACCTTCCGCCCCAAAGTTTCATAATCTCACCTTTCCTTAGTTACAATTCCACTTATATAAGCTTGAATATCATTGTTTTTATATAATTCGCGGGTTATTCCCCGCAAAAGAAATTTACAATTGTCGTTTACCAATAGTAAAGGTCTTTTATTATAACACTTCTTAAATGATTTTTCACTTTTTTTCACCCAAAATGAGGAAGGTAAAAGCTTTCGTATACTTAGATTTAAATGATTTTAAATAAAGGCTGTTTAGAGCTGCTCAAACAGCCTTTATTATCTGCTTCAGAAAGGATTCCCGGTAATTTGCGCTTAACATTACTTCAGTTTCTTGGCTCTCTTTAGTATTCCCTGTACTTTTGTGGAAAGTCCAAAAAGATTTATGAACCCCTCTGCATCCTTGTGATTATAGATCTCATCTTTACTGAAGGTGGCGATATTTTCGTCATATAAAGAATATTCTGATTTGCGTGCCACGGCCAGGCAGCTGCCCTTATAAAGCTTCATTTTTACGTAGCCGGTAACGTGCCGTTCTGCGTGATCAATGAACGCATCAAAAGAGCTCCTGAGGTCGGAATACCACTGTCCGTTATAGACCAGTTCTGCGTAACGCGGAGCGATAAGCTCCTTGTAGTGCAGAGTATCTTTATCCAGAGTAATGGATTCCAAATCACGTAAAGCTGCATGCAAAACCGTGCCTGCAGGAGTTTCGTACACGCCCCTAGATTTCATCCCAACCAGCCTGTTTTCAACTATATCCACGCGCCCAACACCGTTTTTCCCGGCGAGAGCGTTTAATTTAAAAATAAGTTCCACAGGCCCGTAGGCTTTGCCGTTTATCTTTTTTGGAATACCTTTTTCAAAATATATCTCTACAAAAACCGGTTTGTTCGGAGCTTTTTCCGGAGAAACGGTATAAAGAAACATATCATCTTTAAACTCATTCCAGGTTTTCTCGAGAATTCCACCTTCGTAACTTATATGCCATAAATTACGGTCCATGCTATAGGGTTTTTTCTTGGTTACCGGTACGGGAATACCGCGGGCTTCCGCATATTCTATCTCTTCTTCCCTAGACTTTATGTTCCATTCCCGCCAGGGCGCTATTATTTTAAGATCAGGGTTTAAGGCTTTAAAAGTAAGTTCAAAACGGACCTGGTCATTACCCTTCCCTGTCGCGCCGTGACAAACTGCGTCAGCTTTTTCTTTTTTAGCTATCTCAACTATTTTTTCCGCAATAAGCGGACGCGCAAAAGATGTTCCAAGAAGATAACGTCCTTCGTAAACGGCATTTGCCTTCAAGGAAGGCCAGATATAATCCGTTACAAATTCTTTCTTGGCATCAATTATATATATTTTGCTGGCACCGGTTTTAATAGCTTTCTTTTTTAATGGTGTGAGCTCTTCCCCCTGCCCTACATCCACAGCGCAAGCAATTACTTCGCATTGATAGGTTTCCTTAAGCCAGGGGATGATAATAGAAGTATCAAGACCGCCGGAATAAGCTAAAACCACCTTTTTTATCTTTTGCATAACTTTCTCCTCACAATCAACTTTTAAGAATAACTTTACTTCCTTTTACCTTTTGAACCTTATAAACAGTTTTTAATCAGCAGATGAAGAATGGCCTTCTGCGCATGCTTTCTGTTTTCTGCCTCATCAAAAACAACAGAATGTTTGCCGTCTATTACCGCATCAGTAATTTCATCCCCCCTATGCGCAGGGAGACAATGCATTACAATATAATCCTTATTTTTTACATTCTTCATAAGCTCTTCATTAAGTTGGAAGGCTTTGAAAGCTTTCTTCCTTGTTTCGTGTTCTTTTTCCATACCCATACTCACCCAGACATCCGTATAGATAACATCCGCATTTTTTACAGCTTTCTTGGGATTATCCGTAATAGTGAGATCAACTTTTTTTGCAAGGGTCAAAGCCGCAGCCAAAACTTCTTTTTTCGGCGCATATTCTTTAGGACAAGCCACCGTAAGCGGAATCCCCAGAATTGCGCAGCCAAAAATATAAGAATTAGTTACATTGTTGTCTCCGTCGCCGACAAAAACCGCTTTTATGCCTTTAAGCCCTTTTCTTTCCTCCATCGTCTGAAGGTCCGCCAGTATCTGACAGGGGTGTTCATAATCCGAAAGGGCATTGATCACCGGCACTGAAGCATGTTTCGCAAGTTCCACAACCCGGTTGTGTTCAAAAGTGCGGAGTGTTATAGCATGCGTATAACGGCTTAAGACTTTAGCCGTATCATGTACTGTTTCTCCGCGTGAAAGCTGGATTTCATTTGAATTCAAATTAATAGGTTGCCCGCCCAGCTCATATATAGCTGTCTGAAAAGAAAGCCGGGTGCGCGTCGAAGGCTTTTCAAATATCATAGCCACCGATTTACCGGCCAGCGTTTTTTCTTTTATTTTTCCGCTCTTAAAATCCTTTGCATTTTTCAAAACAAATAAGAGCTCTTCTTTGTTAAGGTCTGTAATAGCTAGAAAATCTTTCATTTTTAGTTTCATTGGTATTTCCTCCGGAAAATCAGGACCTTGTAGCGCCTAATACTTCTTCCAAAGCGGACACAAGTCTATCAATTTGTCTTCTGGTGACAATCAGCGGCGGTAAAAATCTCAGCACTTTATCTGCTGTGCAATTTATGAGAAATCCTTTTTCAGCCATCTTAGCTACAAACTCCTTGCCGGGGACCTTTAATTCTAAGCCCAGCATTAGCCCTGTTCCCCTAGCTTCTTTTACAATAGAATTATATTTTACCACCAATTCTTTTAGCTTTTCAATAAAATAAGCGCCTGTATCAACTGCATTTGCAGTGAGTTTATCTTTAATGATGGTTTCGATAACCGCAAGCCCCGCTACGCAAACCACAGGTCCCCCGCCGAAGGTAGAACCGTGACTACCTGTAGAAAAACCTGACGCGACTTTATCATTTGCAACCATGAGCCCGAGAGGTAACCCCCCGCCAACACCTTTGGCAAGAGTAACAATATCAGGCTTAATACCGGAGTTCTGATAAGCAAAAAAACTCCCTGTTCTGCCCATACCGGTTTGTATCTCATCAAGTATTAAAACCAGATTTTTTTCATCGCAAATTTCTCTAACCTCTTTAAGATACCCGGCCGGAGGGACTTTAACTCCACCCTCACCCTGAATGGGTTCAAGAAAGACCGCGCAAGTTTTATCTGAAATAAGGCTTTTCAAAGAATCAATATCACCAAACTCCGCATATTTAAATCCGTCCAGAAGAGGTTCAAAACCTTTCTGGATTTTTTCCTGCCCGCTCGCAGAAAGTGTTGCCATGGTCCGGCCGTGGAAGGAACCTTTCATGGTAATAATCTCGTATTTACCGGCGCCGAGTTTTTCTTTCGCATATTTTCTTGTAAGTTTTATTGCTGCTTCATTGGCTTCTGCACCGGAATTTGAAAAAAAGCATTTATCAAGACCGGAAAGCCTGCAAATAAGTTTGGCCAGCTTAATTTGCGGAATAGTATAATACAAATTTGAAACATGCACCAATTTGTTTACCTGGTTTCTGACGGCGGAAGTCACCTTGGGATGACAATGCCCCAGTATATCAACCGCAATGCCCCCCAGAAAATCCAAATATTCCTTACCGTTATTATCTATAACCTTAATACCTTTCCCTTTGGTTAACACAAAAGGAAAACGCGCATAGGTTTGAAAGATACAATCTTTCTCTTCGGCTATTATTTGCTCGTTTTTCATAAAACTCCTTTCATGCAGAAGCCTGATTTTCGTTTTTGCTGCCTTTATTCTTTACAGGGTATTTTTAAAATGTCTTACGGTATCCCTTATCAATTGCTTTTCCCATTTTTTACTGCTAAAAGTATGATTACAGCCATTTACCATAACAAGTTTTTTCTTCCCGGAACCCGAGACTTTAAAATACACACTGGCATCTGCCGGGTCGACAACCTCGTCTTTAGTACCTTGGATTATCAAAAGCGGCTTTTTAAAACTTTCTATGGCTTTAAGATTTTTAGTACCCAGCGTCCAAAGTACATCCAGGAATTGTTTGCTTATATTCAGACCGCCTGAATCAAACCCCTTATTTATTTTACGGTTTTTCGGAAAATGCGGAGCCCAGAGCTTTCTAAAATCTGCAGGTGCGCACATTAGACCTGCGCTCTTTATATCCTTGCGTTCTCCGCAAAGCACGGCGCTGATATACCCGCCTTTGCTCATACCAAAAACACCTACTCTTTCCTTATCTATATCTTTAAAGCCCTTCGCAAAATCAATAGCATTACAAGCATCATATATATCCCTGTAAAAATTAGTATCTTTGTAATCCCCTTCAGAATCTCCGCAGGCAAAACAATCAAACCTGAAAGCCGCAATACCTTCAGCCGCCAGCGCCCTTGCAAGTTTAGTAAACATATAGTGGGTTTCCCCTTTATTTCCTGAGAATCCGTGATTTAAAACCACCAGCGGTGCTTTCTTTATCCGCTTGTCCGGCAGATGCATAACCCCTGCAAGTTTAAAGAATCCGCTTTTAAAAAACTGAATCTTTTCTCTCAATTTAGAATCTCCTGTAGTATTTTGCTTTTATAGTATTTCCGTACCAATACCTTTATCGGTAAATATTTCCAGTAACAGAGAATGCCGGATATTGCCGTTAATTATATGCACTTTTTTTACGCCTCTTTTTACGGCTTCCGCCGCGCTTGTTACTTTCGGTATCATGCCGCCAGTTAAAACACCGGCTTTCACCATTTTTTGGACCTCTGTTACTTTAATAGTGGGAATGAGTTTTTTTGAACTGTCCAGTACGCCGTCAACATCGGTAAGTAAAAGAAGCTTCTCCGCTTTTGCAGAAATAGCAATCTCGGAGGCGGCATCATCGGCATTAATATTATAGGAATGCCCGTCTTTCCCTATCCCTATAGGAGCTATTACGTGGATAAAGTCCTTATGTTTCTTCAAAATTGAAAGATTGACATGCGCAACTTCCCCTACAAAGCCCAGAGCTTTGCTCATCTGTTTGGCGGAAATAAGAGAACCGCTCCTGCCTGAAAGTCCTTTTGCTTTCCCGTGATGTTTATTGAACAGAGCTACTATTTCTTTATTCACCCTTCCAAAAAGCACTTTCTCTACTATCTGCATTGTTTTTTCATCCGTAACCCGGAGGCCGTTAATAAAATCAGGTTTCATGCCAAGTTTTTTCATCTCGGCAGATATCTCAGGCCCTCCTCCGTGCACAACTATAGTATCAACCCCGATATATTTTAACAGCGCTATATCTTCAACAACGGAGTCCTTGAATTTCTTCTCCACCATCGCCTTACCCCCGAACTTAATAACAAAAGTTTTTCCGGAGAACTTCCGGATATAAGGTAAAGCCTCTACAAGCACATCCGCCTTAGCAATTAATTTTTTCATTATAATGATACCTCCATATTCCTACTTCTCACTTTGTACTTTGTACCTCATACTTCGTACTTGTATTTACTACGCTCTCGGGTGCGCTTTATCGTAAACACTCTTAAGCTTTTCCCTGGTTACATGTGTATATATTTGTGTGGTGGATAAATTCGCATGCCCTAAAAGTTCCTGCACACTTCTCAAATCTGCGCCGGCATCCAGCAGATGCGTGGCAAAACTATGCCTGATAGAATGAGGGCTTATATGCTTTCCCAGTTTAGAACTTTTAGACCATTTGTCAATAATATGCCTGACCGTCCTGGTATCAAGGCGTTTCTTTTTATTATTAAGAAATAAGGCGTCTTCTTCATTTCCGGCTTTTTTGCTAATATAGGATCGTAGTGCTTCTTTAGCTCTTTCTCCGACCGGAACTATTCGTTCTTTACTGCCTTTACCGAGAACTCTTATCAAATTATTATTCAAATCAAGACTCTGTTTATTGAGACCGGTAAGTTCACTTACACGCAACCCCGTTGAATAGAGTATTTCCAGTATCGCCCGGTCTCTGAAATCCTCTTCTTTTACACCTTTTATGGAATCCAAGAATCTCCCCATCTCCGGGGCTTCAAGAAACCGGGGAAGTTTTTTATCTTTCTTGGGAAAGCTTACATTACCGGTAGGATCTATTTCTATTATGCTTTCTTTCTTAAGATAGAAAAAAAAACTCTTTAGCGTCGCAAGTTTTCTTTCTATACTGGCCTTCCCGTATTTTTTTAAAGTAAGCTCTACGACAAACTCTCTGATATTCAGACCGGAGATATTTCTAATATTTTCTTTTTCCCCGCAAAATTTGAAAAATTGTTTAAGGTCTCCGCTATAATTAACTAAAGTATTTATCGAAAAGTTCTTCTCTACCTTTAAGTGCTCAATAAACTTATCAATTAGCTGCTGCATTCTCTTCTTCGTGTTTGCACTCTTTATTCAAGCACCTGAAATTATCTTTAAATTTTGCCATTACGGCATAGCCACACTTAGGGCATTTTCTGTCAATTGGCTTTAAATTCGAGATAAAATCACAGTCCGGATAGTTTGAACAGCCGAAAAAGGTGCCTTTTTTACCTTTTCTCATGATAACGTCCCCTCCACAATCTGGTTTGGGGCATTTAATACCTATTCCTATACTTTTTGTATTCTTACATTCCGGATATTTTTCACAGGCCATAAATTTGCCGAACCGGCTGAATTTTGTGACCATTCTTCCGCCGCAGTCTATCACGTTGCCTTCCTGCCCTTCGGGTACCGGAGCTTTTTTAGTTACCCGGACCAAACCGGCATCCGTTTTTAAATATCTTGCTTCACACATCATATTCGTAATTTCTTCTTTTTGTTCTTCCCCGTCTATGGATTTAGTATTTTTGCAAATAGGAAATCCGGTACAGGCCAAAAACCTGCCGCGCGCCCCCCATTTTACCACCATGTTTCTACCGCAGGGAATAAGCTCTTTCTTTTCTTCCTCAGTAAGCCTGGTGGTATCAACTATCCTTTCCAGTATACCTTCCGCATTCTTTTTATACAGCGCATCGCAAATCTGCCCGGTCTCTCCGTCACGGTCTTTTTTCATGCCCCCCATAATATTGGAGGCCTTGAGGAGATCTTCGGAGAAAGGACCGTAGAATTCCTTAATAACTGAAACCCAATCTATTTCCCCGTCTTCTACTTTATCCAATTCTCCTTCCATATTAGCAGTAAACTCAATATTCAGTATATCCGGAAAAGTTTTTATTAGTATGTCATCAACCAGTTCTCCGAGTTCGGTGGGCTTAAATCTCTTCTCCAGCCTTTCCACATAATTTCTATCCAGTAAAGTAGAAATAATAGGAGAATAAGTAGAGGGACGTCCTATATTGTTCTCTTCAAGAGCCTTAACCAGAGAAGCATCATTATATCTTGCTGGCGGTTCCGTAAAATGCTGATTACCCGTCAGCTCCAAAAGCTCCAGTTTTTCCTGCTCGCTCAGTTTAGGAAGTATCTTCTCTTTGGGAGCCTCTTTCTCTTCCCCGTCCGCTCCGGCCTCACTCTTCTCTTCTTTTTCCTCATCTTCTTCGAAGCTATAAACGCCCAGAAAGCCCTTAAACTTTATAACCGTTCCGCTGGCCCTGAAATTATATATATCCGCCGCAATATCCGCAGTGGTAACTTCGAGTATTGCCGGTTTCATTTGACAGGCCACAAATCTTTTCCAGATTAGGTCATACAAACGGTATTGATCTCTGGAAAGAAATTGTTTTATTTTTTCGGGTTCACGCAGACAGGAAGACGGTCTTATTGCTTCGTGCGCATCCTGCGAGTTCTTTTTATTTTTATAAAAATTAGGTTTTTCCGGAAGATTCTCCTGTCCATACTTCTCTCCAATCAAACCTCTGACTTCGGCAAGCGCTTCTTCCGCGATTCTGACCGAATCTGTTCTCATATAGGTTATTAAACCAACTTCAGCTTCTTCCCCCACGTTCAAACCTTCATAGAGCTGCTGCGCTATCATCATGGTTTTTCTAGAGGTAAAACCAAGCTTTTTTGAGGCTTCCTGCTGTAGCGTGGAGGTAATAAAAGGCGCCGGCGCATACCTGTTCTTTTCCTTGCTCTCGACCTTTTTTACTATGAACGGATGTTTTTTGCACTCAGCAACTATTTTATCGCCTTCTTCTTTTGTAACTACCTTAAATTTTTCCCCGTTTATCTGTGTTAGCTTTGCCGTAAATTGCGGAGGATTCTCTCCTTTTAAAAGCGCCTCTATTGACCAGTATTCTTCCGGCTTAAAGGCTGTAATCTCTTTTTCCCGCTCGCAAATCATTCTTAAAGCCACGGATTGGACCCTTCCCGCAGAAAGCCCGCTCTGAACATTTTTCCAGAGGAGAGGAGAAATCATATAGCCCACAAGTCTGTCCATTATCCTTCTTGCCTGCTGGGCATAAACAAGATTCATGTCTAAATCTCTCGGATTCTCTATTGCCGACATAACCGCTTTTTTAGTTATTTCATTAAAAACAACTCTATAAGTTTTTTTCTCTTTAACTACTTTCGGTTTGGCCGGCTGTTTTTTCTTACTTTTACTTTTCTTTTCTTCAAGGATCGCATTTCTCAGATGCCAGCTTATAGCTTCACCTTCCCTGTCCGGATCTGTTGCCAGGTAAATAACATCCGTTTTTTCCGCTGCCTCTTTGATATCTTTAAGTATTTTAGCTTTATCTCTCATTACAATATATTTGGGTTCAAAATTATTTTCAACTTCAATACCAATCCTGCTCTTAGGAAGATCAATTATATGTCCCATAGAGGCCTTTACAATATAATCTTTTCCTAGAAATTTTGAAATAGTATGAACTTTTGTAGGTGACTCAACTATAATAAGCTTTTTCAATTGACGGCTCCTTTAAGAAAGTTTTACAAACATTTTTCCGGGAAGCTGTTTAACAAACCCTTTTATCTCCAGATTTATCAAAGCTGTTGCCAGAGGTCCTGCCTTTATTTTAGTATAACTCATTATTTCATCGATGTGCCTGGGTTCATTATTTACGGCACAAAATACCTTATTTTCCAGGTCGGTAAGCCTTACCGTTTCAAAAGCTCCCTGCCCCGTTTTATTTAAGAATTCTTCCGGAAGAATATCTTTTAGTTCTTCCAGTATATCCTCAACTGACATTACGAGTTTTGCGCCTTGTCTTATAAGCCCATTGGGACCTTTGCTTTCTTCACTGTTTACATTACCCGGAAGCGCAAAAACCTCTCTGTTTTGTTCAAGAGCATATCTTGCCGTTATAAGCGCCCCGCTTATTTCTCTCGCTTCTACAACCAGAACACCAAGTGACATGCCGCTTATTATTCTATTTCGTCTCGGAAAATTAAATTTATCAGGCCCGGTAAAAAGAGGAAACTCGCTGATAACAGCCCCCAAGGAAGCAATGTCGTCGGCAAGCTCTCTATTTTCGGGAGGATACAGCCTAGCAAGACCGCTCCCCAGGACTGCAATAGTCCTGCCTTTGGTCTTCAGCGCTGTTTTATGGCAAACTGTATCAACTCCGCGGGCAAGACCGCTAACAATAGTAAACCCGTTTTTTATAAGCTCAATCGTGAATTTCTCCGCACACACCTTACCGTAACAGGTCGGATTTCTGCACCCGACTACTCCTATAGCTATTCCATCTTCAGGAACTAAGGTCCCTTTAATGTAAAGCAAATAAGGAGGATCGCTTATGTATTTCAAAGCTGAAGGATATTCCTCATCCAGTATAGTTATTACCCTGACCTTCAATTTCTGAAGCATCTTAAGCTCGCTATTCAGTTCTTTATGATAATTTTTATTACTGTTTGCCAACTTTTCAACATCACCTTGCTTAATATTGTTAATTGCACCGTACTTATCCATAAGTTTTCTAAAAGCTACAGGAGAAACACCTGCCAGATTAAACAAAATCAACCTTTCTGTTATAGTCATTTCAGACACCCCGCCTGAATATTTCTATTCTTCTGTTTTCAAGGAGCATTCAGCTTCTTTTCAATAAACTACTAAAATACCATAAATCAGGATATTCAGATTCTTTACGTCCAATATATAGTAGAAACATTTAGTTGCTACTATATTATAGTAGAAGACCGGCATTTGTCAAATAATAATTTGTACTTGAGGTTTTCTGCATGATTATATAATCAAAACGGAAGGGGTTAATTCAGACATTCTCTGCCTTGGAGGGTTTAGGCTACAGATTGCAGAAAAAAAGCCCGAAGCAATATATTGACCCCGGGCTTTAATTATTTTACTTTATTATTTGAAGGTCACTTATATAAACTGTCAAAGGTTTTTCTTCAGGATTAGAAAAAGCGTACAGATAAATATTGCTGAGATCGAGATACGAGACTCCGTCTTTGCATTTTTCGGTCTTTAGATCTATAATATGCTCACTCTCACCCGGAGGTAATTTGCAAATATGATCCATCCTGTTGGTATCGGCGTTTGGAGGTTGTTTCGCGCCTTTAACTACAAACTTGAGTTGCCTTTCTTCATTTGACTCATTGAACGCCCAGAATTTAACTTTTGAAAAATCCTTCCATATAGCCCTGGTAGGTTTCCATTCCCCTATTCCGGCTTTTGTTTTAAAGTTAAGCTTAATATTAACTTTTGATTCTTTTACGTGTTCTTTTGAAAGGGTTGCTTCCACCTGAGCCGGATCAAAATCACTAAACATCTCGCCTTTATCAAATTTAAGTATGTACATGAAATTCTTGGCATCCGCAGCCCCGATTAATAATAGACTTAAACCGACCACCAGTAAACCCGGAAGTGCCAAAGCTTTAAATTTTTTCATAATCCCTCCTTGGTTAAAATACGATATCTAAACAAGCCTTTATATATTTAATGATATCAAAAGGTCTTTTAAAGGTCAATTACAAATCACGCTTTTTATGGGTGAAAATAGCATTAAGCGGTGTAAATTATGGTTTTAAGACTGCATAAAGCAAGAATATTAATTACTTGTTGAGTTTCAGCGGCAAGCTTTAAGGTTTCTTCCCTTATACTAAAAAAAGGCGCCCTAGAAAGAGCGCCTTTTTTTTAAGCTTAATTTATTATTTTTTTTCCGTAATTTCTTTTTCCTTGCCTTTTTCTTCTACTTTTTCACCTTTTTTTAGTTTTTTCTCTTTTTTCTGTCTTACAACCAGTTCAATCATGACGACCAGCGCGTCATCACCTTTCCTGTTCTTATACTTTATTATTCTGGTATAGCCGCCGTTCCGGTCCTTAAACCTGGGGGCAATAACATTTAACAGCTTAAAAAGCACGCTCTTCTCTTTTATCGACTGTTCTATCAGACGGATATTGGAAAGCCCGCCTTTTTTTGCCAGAGTAATAAGTTTTTCTGCCTTGCTTCTCAAAACTTTGGCCTTCGCAAGCGTTGTAACTATTCTCTCTGACTTGAAAAGCGAAGTTTCCAGATTCTTAATCAACGCCTGTCTAACTTCGTACACCCTACTTAATCTATTACCGTTTACTCTATGCCTCATAATTTAGCTCCTACTTCTTTTTTGGTTTTTTTTCTTTTTCTACATAAATCGGAGTTACGTCTTCCGGAAGTTCGCAATCCTCGGGAATATCAGGTGAATTAAGATCCATATTAAAAGCAAGTCCCATACCTTTAAGAATTTCTCCTATCTCCTTCAGGGATTTTTTACCGAAATTCCGGTATTTAAGCATCTCTCCTTCGCTCTTTGTCACAAGTTCACCTATTGTCTTTATCCCGGCTATCTTGAGGCAATTTGCTGAACGCACAGAGAGCTCTAACTCATCGACACTTTTTGCCAGAATTTCTTCCATCTGAACATCATTCTTATTCGTTGAACTCTCATCTTCCATTTGCATTTCCTGATCGTTGGTAATGAACACATTAAGATGCTCTTTCATTATTTTTGAAGAATAAGACAGAGCTTCGTCAGGTTTAATCCTTCCATCTGTCCATATTTCCATAATTAGTTTCTCGTAATCAGTCTGCTGCCCTACTCTCGTGTTTTCAACCGTATAGTTTACTCGGGTTACAGGAGTAAATATAGAGTCGACGGGAATTACGCCAATAGGCGAATCTTCTTTTTTGTTATCTTCGCTGGCAACATAACCTTTCCCTGTATCAATTGTAAACTCGATATTCAGCTTGGCACTGGCAGAAGTAGTTGTGGCAATAACCAGTTCCGGATTAACTATTTCTATTTCCGGATCAGCCGTAATATCTCCAGCGGTTACAGTTTTCTCGCCTTCTACATTCAAATACAGTTTTTTAGGGGCATTACCGTCAAGATTTATTTTTATTTGCTTTACATTAAGAATTATATGCGTAACATCTTCAGAAACACCTTTTATCGTTCCAAATTCATGCAGCACATTATCAATCTTAATTGAAGTAATAGCCGCTGCCTGAATAGAGGAGAGCAAAACTCTTCTTAACGCTGTGCCGACAGTTTGTCCATATCCCCTTTCAAAAGGCTCTGCAACAAATTTACCATAAACGCCGGTAAGGGTGCTGGAATCAACTTCCATGCTCTTTGGCATCTCCATCCTTTTCCATTTCATAATTTTCCCCCTAATTTATCTGTTATAGAACTCGACGATCAGCTGTTTATTAAGAATAGAACCGATCTCGGCTTCTTCAGGCATTTTTTTAAAAGTAACTTTTAGATTGTCAAAATCAACATCGAGCCAGGCTCCGGAAGTGATACCGCCTCTTTCCTTAATCCTGTCAACACTCATTTTTATTGCTTTCATTTGTTTTGACTTTTCTCTGATACTTACAACCTCACCCGGTTTCAGGATATAAGAGGCAATGTTTACCATTTTCCCGTTAACCTGAACGTGTCCGTGAAGCACTAATATTTTCGCGCCATCCCTTGAAGCAGCCAAACCGGCCCTGTAAACAACAGAGTCAAGACGGCTTTCAAGCAGTTTTAAGAGATACTCTCCGGTGACACCTTTCTTACCCGCAGCTATACCGTAGAACCGCCTGAACTGGCCTTCATTCATGCCATAAATTCTTTTTGCGCGCTGTTTTTCCCGGAGACGAATACCATACTCCGAGAGTTTCGACATCTTCTTTCCGTGTTGCCCGGGAATAATGGCGCCTTTTTCTATAGCGCATTTACCCGTATAACACCTGTCACCCTTTAAAAAGAGTTTTATTTTTTCTCTTCTACACAATCTGCATTTCGCACCAGTAATCCTAGCCAACTTAGATCCTCCTTAAGGTTATACTCTTCTTTTCTTTCTTGGCCTGCACCCGTTATGAGGTATCGGCGTTACATCTTTGATTAAAGTGATCTTGAGTCCGGCGGTTTGTATCGACCTTATGGCCGATTCTCTTCCTGCTCCGGGACCTTTTACGTGTACTTCCACATGAGTGAAACCTTTATCAAATGCTTTTTTAGCCGCTGTTTCTGCAGCAAGCTGCGCTGCAAAAGGGGTTCCTTTTCTTGAACCTTTAAAACCAACACTTCCGGAAGACGCCCAGGCTCCTACTTTACCCGCAACATCAGCAATTGACACAATAGTATTGTTAAAGCTAGAAAAAATATGCGCAGTTCCCTTTTTCATAGGTCTGTTTTCAGGCTTTTTTATTTCTCTTGCCGGAGCAGCAGCAGCCGGAGCCACTGCAGGCGCTGCAGCCTGAGGTTTAGTTTCTTTTTTTGCTTCATCCATTTAGTTGTTCTCCTTAATTTCTTTCAAAATCTTTTTATTACTAAGAAGTTTTTGCATTCAATAAACAATAGCTGCAACACCTGTTACTTCTTTGCGGTATTGTCAACCATTGCTTTAACTTCTTTTCTCATCACGCCTACGGTCTTTCTGGGACCTTTTCTTGTTCTTGAATTAGTCTTAGTCCGTTGGCCGCGTACAGGAAGGCTTCTTTTATGCCTTAAGCCTCTGTAAGAGCCGATATCAATAAGGCGCTTAATATTCATGGTAATATCTCTACGAAGGTCACCCTCAACCCTAATAGTCTGTAAATACTCTCTTATCTTCTTGATATCGCCTTCGGTTAACTCATGAACTTTAGTATCAGGATTAACACCGGTATCCTTAAGGATCTTATTCGCGGTAGTTATTCCCACGCCATAAATATACTGAAGAGCTATCTCAATCCTTTTATTTCTCGCTAAATCAACACCTGCAATCCTAGCCAATTTACTCCTCCTTGGAATATTACCCCTGTCTTTGTTTATGCTTGGGGTTAGAGCAAACCACTCTAACGACACCCTTTCTTTTTATAACCATACATTTATCACAAATCTTTTTAACTGACGCCCGTACTTTCATTTTTCTACCCTATCCTGTAAGTTATTCGGCCTCTTGTGAGATCATAAGGCGAAAGCTCTAATTTTACCCTGTCTCCGGGAAGAAGGCGGATAAAATGCATCCTCATCTTACCTGAAATATGGGCTAATACGACCGGACCCTTCTGCTCCTTAGGGGCTTTTTCCGGTTTATCTAATTCTACCCGAAACATCGCATTCGGGAGAGATTCGACAATCTTTCCTTCTACTTCTATGTTCCCTTCTTTTGGCATATTTCCTTTTAGTACTTGGTTAGTATTTCAGCTTTTCCGTTAACAATCGCTATTGTATGTTCGTAATGCGCTGATAATTTCCTGTCCTTCGTTACAACGGTCCAGCGGTCTTTTAACACTTCAACTTCCGCCGTACCAAGGTTTACCATGGGCTCTATACAGAAAACCATTCCTTCCTTAAGTCTTATTCCGGTACCCGCAGCGCCAAAATTTGTAACCTGCGGTTCTTCGTGCAAATTCCTTCCTATACCATGCCCTGTAAAGTCACGGACCACCGTATACCCTGCTTCTTCTGCAACTTTTTGGACGGCGTTTGAAACATCGCCAACCCTGTTTTCAGAGTTAACTTTTTCTATTCCCGCATACAAAGCTTTTTCGGTGATTTCTTTAAGTTTCTTCGCTTCCAGAGAGATACTTCCGACTGCGTAGGTTTCGGTAACGTCTCCGTGAAAACCGTTTTTAAAGACCCCAATATCGATCTTTAAAAGATCACCTTCTTTTACTCTTCTAGGCCCGGGTATTCCGTGCACTACTTCCTCATTCAAGGAAGCGCAGATACTTGCAGGATAACCACGATAACCCTTAAAGCTTGGTACTCCACCATTTTCTCTTATCAAAGACTCTGCTAAACCATCTAATTCACCGGTAGTTATTCCCGGTTTAATCTCTTTTTCCAGTTTCTTCAACACCTCAGCTGCCAGTTTGGAGCTGACTTTCATCTGCTCTATTTCTGCCCGAGTTTTAAGAATTAGCATTACTTATTATTTTTAACAGCTACTATCTGATTGAATTTTTCCACCATATCAGAAATGCCTTTTTCGGCAACTATATCTTCAAGTAACCCTTTTTTTGCATAAAAATCAATAAGAGGCTGCGTATCTCTTGCATAAACCGTCAACCTGTTCCTGATAGTTGTTTCATTATCATCGGCTCTTTGATAAAGTTCCCCGCCGTCAAAATCGCAGATACCTGCTTTTTTTGAAGGGAAAGAAAATAAATTAAAATTCGCCCCGCATTTCCTGCACACTCTCCGGTTAGTCAGACGCTTTACTATAAGCTCTTCCGAAACCACCAAGTTTATCACCAAATCTATTTTAATTGCATTTTCCTTCATTATTTTATCAAGCTCTAAAGCCTGATTAATTGTTCTGGGAAATCCGTCAAGCATAAATCCGGACTTACAATCCTGCTGTTTGACTCTGTTTTTTAAAAGTTCATTTATTATTTCATCTGAAACCAAAGCGCCCTTTGCCATTATCTCTTTTGCTTTGAGACCTAACGGCGTTTGGTCTTTCACTTCTTTTCTAAGCATATCTCCCGTTGAGATCTTCGGGATATTCATTTCTTTAACCAAAGCATCCGACAATGTGCCTTTGCCTGCGCCGGGAGCTCCAAGAATAATAAGATTCATTAAAAACCAGCCCTGCTTTTCAATTTACTGTCCTTCATAAAACCATCATAATGCCGCATTAGAAGATGAGATTCTATCTGTTTCATCGTATCAAGCGCGACACCCACAACTATCAGCAAGGAAGTACCCCCAAAATAGAACGGGATATTAACCGACCTCATAAGAATGTCAGGAATAATTGCTATTGCTACTATCGAAAGTGCACCGACCAAAGTAACCCTGGTAAGGGTATAATCAATAAATTTTGCCGTAGGCTCACCGGGACGAACCCCAGGAATAAAGCCGCCATACTTCTTAATATTTTCTGCCACATCAACAGGATTAAATACGACAGCAGTATAAAAGAAGCAAAAAAACAGTACCAGAATTCCATAAAGTATCAAATATACAGACTGTCCCGGAGAAAGATAATTCACTATCGCCTCAAAAAACACATTGTCAGCAAACGGCTTCGCAATCATTGCCGGTACCGATAATACGGAAGAGGCAAAAATAATCGCAATTACACCTGAAAAATCAACTTTAAGCGGCAAATATGTTGCAGCGCCTCCGTAAACTTTCCGTCCGACAACTCTTTGCGCATATTGCACCGGAATTCTTCTGGCTGCCGTTTGTATCATAACAACAAAAGCTACTATTGCAAGCATACCGGCTAAAACCAAAATTAATGTAACTATGGATAATTCATTGTTTATTAAAAGCCTGTAAGTATTGATGATTTCAGTAGGTATTCTGGCAACAATACCCGCAAAAATTATCATAGACATACCATTTCCGATACCCTTTTCCGTAACACGCTCTCCAAGCCACACCAAGAACATAGTCCCTGTAGTTAATGTAAGTACTGTTATCAGTTGGAAGCTGATACCCCAATTATTTACTATTCCCCGACCAATACTATGCATCATAAAAGTCATGGTCCAGGCCTGTACTGCGCAGAGAGCAACAGCTCCGTATCTGGTGTACTGGCTTATTTTCTTTCTTCCTGCATCGCCTTCTTTTGAAAGCTTTTCAAGAGCCGGAATCACCGGAGTTAAAAGCTGCATAATAATTGAAGAACTGATATAAGGCATTACGCCGAGAGCGCAAATAGAAAAAGTTTTAAAAGCACCGCCTGTAAAAAGATCCAGGAAACCAAGAATACCGCCCTGTTGCGCTTTCATAAATTCAGAAAGAGCAGCAGCATTGATTCCGGGTGTCGGTATATGGCACCCCAGCCTGTAAATCATTAGCATCACAAGAGTAAAAATGACACGGTCCCGAAGTTCCGGGATTTTGAAAATATTTTTCAAGCCTTCGAAGAAACTCTTAAACATCCTACTTTATCTCTCCTGAAGCTGCTTTAATTATTTCCGCCGCTTTTTTGCTGACTTTTGTAACTTTTACTATAAGTTTCTTGGTCAACTCTCCGTCTCCGAGCAATTTTACGCGTTTAGAGCTGTTGTCTATCAATCTTTTCGCTATCAAAGACTTAATGTCGACCGTTTCGCCGTCATTAAAGCAATTCAGATCTGAAACATTGACAATAGAGTAAACCGTCTTGAAAACATTAGTAAATCCTCTTTTGGGCGCACGCCTGACCAAAGGCATTTGTCCGCCTTCAAAGCCTACCTTATTTCCATGTTTTCTGGCATTTTGACCCTTATTACCTTTTGTAGAGGTTTTACCGTGGCCGCTGCCAATACCAAAACCGATTCTTTTTCTTTTTTTTCTTGCACCCTTATTAGGTTTTAATTCATTAAGTTTCATCATAAATCTCCCCTGCTTTTCTGCTAAACAAGCAATTCTTCAATTTTTTTGTCCCGCAGCTCTGCGAGCCTGTCAATTCTTTTTAAAGATTTCAAAGCCACAACTGTTGCTTTTGTCAAGTTATAAGGATTAGTTGATCCTATGGTTTTGCTTAAGATATCTTTTATTCCGGCGAGTTCAACAACTGCACGTACGGCACCCGCAGTAATAACACCTGTTCCGGGGAAAGCAGGTTTTAATAACAATCTTGTAGCTCCAAAGTGAACCAGTACTGTATGCGGGATAGTTGTTCCGGAAAGAGGAACTTCAAAGAGGTTTTTCTTCGCATCTTCAACACCCTTCTTAATTGCGTCAGGAACTTCGTTTGCCTTACCTATTCCGACGCCCACATGACCTTTTTGATCTCCAACTATCACAATTGAGCTGAAAGACATACGCTTTCCGCCCTTTACGACTTTAGAGACTCTTTTAATACTGATTACTTTTTCTTTCAACTCATACTTTGATGGATCAATCCTAGACAAGATACCCCTCCTTAGAAAACCAATCCTTCTTTCCTGGCTGCATCAGCCAGTTTTTTAACCTTTCCATGGTAGATATAGCCGCTTCTATCAAATACTATTTTCTTTATACCTTTTTCAACGCACTTTTTTGCAAGCAAGGCGCCAATAGCTTCCGCAGCAATCTGATTATCTCCGGTTTTTAACTTTCCTTTTAACTCTTTAGAAAGTGTTGAGACTGTAAGAAGCGTTTTGCCTGTTACATCGTCAACAAGCTGTGCATAAGTATGTTTTAAGCTTCTCTTAATGCACATCCTGGGACGGTCTTTAGTCCCTATAACTTTCTTTCTCGTTCTTTTATGTCTCATTATTCTTAATGCTTCTCTATTGAAAGCCATGATTACTTTCCTCCACCGGTAGCGCCGCCCGCTGTTTTTCCGGCCTTTCTCTTTATATGTTCACCGGCATACTTTATACCCTTTGCTTTATAGGGATCAGGTATTCTGATCTTTCTAATCTGAGCCGCAAAATCCCCCAGTAATTCCTTATTAGCACATTTTAAAGTTATTACAGTGTTTTTCTCCACGGCGGCTGAAATACCTACCGGAAGAGTTCTCTCTACCGGATGCGAAAATCCGAGAGTCATTGAAAGCTTGTTACCTGCAACGGCAGCTTTAAATCCAACGCCTTCGATCATCAGCACTTTCACATATTGTTCCGTTACACCTTTGATCATTACGGCAATTCTGGCCCGGACTGTTCCATGATTTGACTTAACCTGGGCTTCCTCTGTTTCTTTAGTAACAAAAACTTTGCCTTCTTTCATCTCGACTTTTAACTTTGAAGGCAACTTCAATTCCAGTTTTCCGTTAGGACCTTCAACCTTAACAGTTCCGTCTATCACAGCAACTTTAACATTTGCCGGTATTAAAACCGGATTATTTCCGCCCCTAGCCATTAATTCCTCCTACCAGATTTGACAGATTACTTCGCCGCCAACATTGTTCAATCTCGCATCTTTATCAGTCATAAGACCTTTCGATGTAGAGATAATTGCAATACCATAACCATCAAGTACTCTAGATAATTCTTTCGAACCCCTGTAAATTCTGAAACCCGGAGTAGAAACTGATTTAATACCTGAAATTACTCTCTCTTTGTTAAGGTATTTCATATAAACTCTAATTACACCTTTTCTCCGGTCATCTATCCTTTTAAAGTTCTTAACATAACCTTCTTTTTGGATAATTTTCAAAATCTCATAAGAAAGCCATGAGTAAGGAATATCAGTCTGTTCCTTCATCGCTTTATTTGCGTTTCTTATTTTTGTTAACATATTGCTTATCGTATCTACTGATGCCATCTTTTTTTCTCCTTACCAGCTTGCTTTTCTGACACCAGGTATCTTTCCTTCCTGGGCAAGTTTCCGGAAACAAATTCTACATATACCAAATTTCCTGTAATAACCGCGTCTTCTCCCGCAAATTTTACATCTATTGTATTTTCTAGTTTTATATTTAGGTTCACGTTCATTTTTTACTATCCAAGACGTTTTCGCCACCTTAAACCCCCTGCTTCTTAAACGGCATACCGAAATATTCAAGAAGCGCTTTTGCTTCCGCATCAGTTTTCGCCGTTGTTACAATTGTAATATCCATGCCGTGTATCTGATCAGTTTTATCAACATCTACTTCAGGGAATATGATCTGTTCTTTTATTCCCATAGTGTAATTACCTCTGCCGTCAAAAGATTTATCAGGAACACCTTTAAAGTCTTTTGATCGGGGAAGAGCAATTTTAATAAATCTTTCTAAAAATTCATACATTCTGTCGTTGCGAATCGTCACCATTACGCCGATGGGATTGCCAATTCTAATTTTGAAATTAGAAATATCTTTTTTGGATCTGGTTATTACCGGATGCTGTCCGGTTATTGCCGCAAGCGCTGCGACTACCGCATCAATTAGTTTTACATTTTCCGCGGCCTTTCCCATACCAACGTTCATGCTGACTTTAACAAGTTTTGGGACCTGCATAACGGACTTATACTTGAACTGCTTCATCATTTCAGGAACTATTTTTGTTCTGTAAAGCTCTTTTAATATAGGCATCATTTTTT